>OFJB01000009.1_pt1 | contig 205642 bp, 174 predicted proteins | sample 1775081 | NCBI WGS metagenome assembly OFJB01 (sample SAMN08195771, study PRJEB24354) | sludge metagenome | isolation source: initial sludge from phenol fed wastewater aerobic bioreactor | place: India: Nagpur | collected 2016-06-05 | reverse complement strand
TTCCGTGCTGTATCTCTTGCCTTTCATAGTCTGGTTCTCCTTATACCCAGACTAACTCTCCTCACGACTCAGTTTTCGCGGACCATCACAATGAGGCAGTGCATGACGATTACGCCTATTTTCCACGATGAAGATGGGCGGCAACGATTGTGAGCAGACTCTAGGAAGCGGAAACTAGTGCGAGGCCGATGCTGATGAGGAGGATGCCGCCCCAGAGCCGCCAGGTCATTTTTTCTTTGAGGAAGATGCTGGCTCCGGCTGCCATGAGGAGTGGGCTGAGTCCTTCGAATGGATAGAGGTAGCTGAGGTCGAAGTGGCGCATGAGGCCGAGCCAGAGGAGGAACCAGAGGGTCATGGCGCTGATACCGAGTCCGAAGTTGAGTATAAAGGTACTGCGCTTCACGGTTTCGTGATGAGTCTGGTTCATGGCGTGTTTGAGCCAGATTTGACCCGCCACCAGGCAGACTTGGGAGAAGATGATGAGGAAGATAGCGGTGAGGTTCACAGTTTTTCTTCCACGTTGACAAGTGGTTTGGCGATGACCCAGACGCCGAGCAGGACGAGGGCGATACCGGCACAGCGCAGGGGGCTGATGTATTCGTGCAGGAAAAAGGCGGAAGCGAGGGGGATGAAGACGTGCTCGATGTTGACGAGGTTGAAGGCGATGTTGAGTGGGATGTAGCGGAGGACGTGGAGCCAACTGACGAAGCTGCCGAGGTAGAAGAGGATACCGCCCCAGACCCACCAGGTGCCTAGACTGGCGATACCGAGGGAATCTAGGAGGGGGTTGTGAAAGACGTACGCAGTCTGGTCAGCTCCAAGTTTGAGGCAAACTTCGGAGGCGGTGACTTGCAGGGCGGCGAGGACGATGTGCAGGTAGGGGTTCAGCCACCAGGGGAGTTTGGGAAAGGTGGTGGCGGCGCTCATGCGGATGGAGAGATCTGATGTTGACGCGGGAGTAAAACCTGGGTTCAGGAACTTTGGATCCCGCTTCGGGCTGGTTATTCCAAGTCCTTGAAGTTCTCGAACTCGGCGAGGATGGGGTCATGCCGGGTGGGGCCAAGCAGGCCGACCATGCGGCGGAAAATCGAGTTGATCCAGCCGGTGGTGTGGCAGGCGTAGAGGTCAAGTGGGACGAGTTTCTGGCGGAGGTGGCGCTTGGGATCGTAGTTGAGCGGGGCGCTGTAGTAGGTTTTGATCTGGTTCTGGATGGCCCATTCGATGGTGTCGCGCAGGGTGATGAAATAGAGGTGCACGTCGAGGGCAATGGAGTAGTCGATGCCGATATATTTGTCGTAGAGGGTTCCCTCGTTGACGAGGCAGACACTGAAGGCGACGATACGGCCTTCCATGCGCCAGAGGAAGAAGCGGGTGCGGTCGGGCATGGTGCGACCAAGTTCGAGGAAGTAGTCGCGGCTGAGTTCTTCGAACTTGAGGGTGGCGCGTTTCAGGACTTGTTGGTAGAGCGGGTAGACAACGTCGATGTAGGGCTCAAGGTTGTTGACCACTTCAAAAGTGATGGGAGGGAATTTTGAGGCGTCCTTGAATTTCTTGCGGAGGTTTTGACGCGTTTTTTTGCTGAGCGTGGTGGCGACGTAGTGGTCGAAATTGTTGTAGTCGAGCTTGAGCTCGGTGGCCGGCATGCTGGGCAGGCGGCTATAGCCGTTCGAGGAGAAATTGCTCAGGACGGTACGGTAATGTTTGGGGAAGTCTTTGAGCACGATGAGCGGGGCGCGGAATTGTCTGGCGACGGCAGGCAGGGCTTCGTGCAGGGCTTCGGAAACCCAGTCGATGGCGGTTTCGCTGACGGGATGAGCCAGTTCACCCTCGCCTGCTGGAGAACCTACCATGAGCATGCGCATGGCCATGAAGTTGGGCAGGTAGCGACGAATCCGGTCGGCAGTGCGCTTGACGACGGGGGAAAGCCCTTCGAGCAGATCGTGGGTCACGATGAAGAAGGGTTGAATGGCCTGAGTCTGACCTTTCTCGTTGTCGAGTAGAAGATAGTATTGATCGAACTGGCCCGCCAGCGCGGCATGGGTCAACTCGTAATAACGATGGTCATGATCGTAGCGAGCAAAAGAGTGACGCCAGACATGATGCAAGTCCTCGGGGATGGAATTGCAAATACGGACGCGACCATATTTGGTCTTAAATTCCAAAGGTTTGGGGCGTGACTGATCGTTCAGGCTAGACGCCGTCAGGGCAAAGCAGGAAGTAGCCATGGTTGCTTTAAGCAAGCTCGCGGGAGCCAAAAAACTCGATAGAGATAAGGTAAAATGGAGGAATGAGATCAAGTGACCGGTAAAAAGATTAGCTTGGTGAATGATCTTATAGGCGATTGCGGTGGGGTTCGCCATGTTTTTTTCTGGTCGGGATCATTATTCGGGACATTTTTAGTGTTCAATCCCGGGAGGTTGCTTGACAAAGAGGCCAATGGTATCTTTCCTTAACCCTTTGCGCGATTGAAAGCGCGCCATTTACTATGCGACTCATTAGCTTGTTGAAATCGAAGATCCACCGGGCCACCGTGACGGGAGCCAGCCTCCATTACGAGGGAAGCCTGACCATTGATGCGGAATTGTGCCAGATGGTGGGGCTGCGCCAGTACGAACGCATCTTGGTGGGCAATATCGAAAATGGGGAGCGTTTCGAAACGTACGTGATTTTCGGCAAGCCGGGTACGGGCGTGATCGAATTGAACGGGGCCACAGCGCACTTGGGGCAAATCGGGGACAAGGTGACGATCATGAATTTCGCCGATGTGCCGGAAGACGAAGCCGATGCTCATCATCCGCGCATTATCCGGATGGATGCGAAGAATCGTCCGTTGACGCCGCCGCAAGGCGGGGAAATTTAGGGCGGGTTTGAAGCCCAGACCTCTTTCTTGCGCCACGATTAATCCTTTTGATTAATCATTCCGGCACACCTCACACGCGTCAGGAACGAGCGCTGTATCGCAGGCCGGAGCTATTCTCCGGCCCGCTTGCTTTTATAGCTCGCCAAGCGACACACTTAGCGAATACAACTGGTGTCGAATTGACGTTCCCTAACATTCGATCCTCATGAAAACTAAACTCTGTCGATTTGGTGAGTTAATCGCCCTTTGCTGCACTCTCTCTACTGCCCTAACCTTGCAAGCGGCGGATCTTTCCTCTAGTTATTCGTGGAAACCACTCAAAATTGGCGGCGGCGGTTGGGTGGTAGGCTTGGACATCAGTCCAACTGAAAAGAATCTGATTTATGTCCGCACCGATGTTTCGGGCGCTTATCGCTGGAACCCCGCCACATCTTCGTGGAAACAGGTTGTCACGGCAGAGAGCATGCCGCCGGATTCGATTGAATATGGGAAATACGCCGGAGTCGACAGCCTCGTCAGCGCGCCGAAAGATCCGGATATCGCCTACATGTCGTTTGGCGGGAAGCCGTGGGGCGAGGTTGACGGCCAGATTTTCAGAAGCACCAATCGCGGCGATAAGTGGGTGGCGACTACTTTTGGCAACCACCATGTCAAGGTTGAGGCGAATGGCGAGGGTCGGCAGGAAGGCGAACGCCTCGCAGTGGATCCGAATAACAGCGATATCGTCTATTTTGCGTCGAAAGGCGATGGCCTATGGTTCACCCGGGATGCCGGAGCCAAGTGGAGCAAGGTTAAGGATATCCCTGCGGGTGCTCCCATTCACGGGGTAAACTCGGTAGTTTTCGACAAAAGCAGTGGCGCGGTCGAGGGTAAAGTGCCCCGGACAAAGATCATTTACGTCACCGTCTTCGAAGGGGGCGTCTTTCAATCGAAGGATGGAGGCGAAACCTGGGCCAACATCGCCGCATCGGGTCCGGGAAATACCAGTCACTATCGGGATGCAGCCATGGGACCGGATCGCACCTATTATGTCGTTTGCGATAATGAAAAAGGAGGCACTGGCTCTGTCTGGAAATATTCTGTCGACGGCAAGTGGATCGACATCACCCCGGATCACGAACAAGGCAGGAATACCAATTACTGGGGGGTGGCCGTTGACCCGACGAATGCAAGGCATGTAGTCGTTACCCGCAATGGCGGAAAGATGTTCATTTCGAAAGACCAGGGCAAAACGTGGATCTACACTTTGTTTCACCTTAATAGTTCAAACGTCAAGTGGCTGGGAACACAGACCAACTATTGGCTCAGCGTGGGCGAGATTGCCTTCGATCCATTTGACCCCGGCAAACTCTGGTTCGCGGAAGGCTTCGGCGTCTGGTGGTCAAAAGATTTGAAGGCTCCGGTCATCGAATGGCAGGCGGCCAGCGAAGGGATTGAGGAAGTATGCGGCAACGACGTGATTGCTCCTCCCGGAGGGAAAGCGGTGGGCGCGATGTGGGATACCGGCGTTTTCTATTTCGATGACCCGGCTGCCTACACGGCGCAGCGCGCGTACCCGAACTTCATGTCCGCGTGGGCGCTCGATTGGTGCGCGGCAGACCCGAAGTTCCTCGTCGGCGTTTTTCAGAATCACCTGAATTTCAAGCCGCACACGAACTCCTCGGGGTACTCCACGGACGGCGGCAAGACGTGGACGCGATTCCCACTGGTGGAAAAAGAAAAAAATCCAGAGGAACTAAAGTACGGCGTCATCGCCGTTTCAGCCAACAGCACGGACAAGATCGTCTGGTGTCCTGCCGAGAATAAACTCCCCTACTACACAGCAGATCGTGGTGCGACATGGACGCAATCTTCGTTTGGCGGACCAACGACCACCGGTTTTGTCTCATTCCCCATGTCGCTGAAACCGCTATGCGCGGATCGCGTCCTGCCCGACACGTTTTATTTCTATCGGCCAGAGGAAGGTGTCTATCGCTCAACGGACGGCGGTGCGACTTTCAACAAGGTCGGAAATCCCGTGTCGAATCGCTATAATGCCATCTTGAAGTCGACACCTGGAAAAGCCGGAGATCTCTGGTTCGCGGAAGGCCTCGTGGGTGGCGTCTGGCGCTCCACCGACGGCGGCGTGACGTGGAATCAAATCCCCGGCATCAAGCTCGCCTTTAATATCGGGCTGGGCAAAGCGGAGAAGGAAGGCGGTTACCATACACTTTACGTCGTGGGTATTGGGGACAACGGACACGGCATTTACCGCTCGACTGATATTGGTCAAACCTGGGATAAAGTCGGTGATTACCCCTTGGGTATTTTCGATTTCATCGATGCCATGGACGGTGACAAGAACGAGTTCGGCAAAGTCTACGTTGGCTTTTGCGGCTCCGGATTCGCTTACGGCGCCATCGCCAAGAAGCCGTGAGAGTTGCTCCCGAAAGGGCGACAACGCAGCCAGCCCCCGCCTCCGGGGGCTCGCCGGGGGTTAATCTCATACGGCTCTAGATCCGAGGCTATTTCCCATTCAGGCTTTTGGTCCAGCGGTCGAGCTGCTGCTTCACCAGCTTGGGATTCGGCGAGCCGGTCATCTGGCGCGAGGCGAGCCCCTTGCTGATGGAGAAAACAGAAAGCGCGTCGGGTGTGAAGATAGGGCTGATTTTCTTCAGCTCAGCAATGGGAAGCTTGTCGATCGGCGTGTTGGTCTTTTCCGCGAGTGCAACGGCGGAACCGACTGCGTGGTGCGCTTGCCGAAACGGCATGCCCTTTTTCACAAGCCAATCGGCAAGGTCGGTAGCAAGGAGCAACGGATCGGCGGCAGCGAGGCGGCAGGCGTCGCTATTGACAGCTACGTCGCCCAACATTTCGGCCAGAATTTCGAGCGTGCTCTGCACGGTATCGGCGGTGTCAAAGAGCCGTTCCTTGTCTTCCTGCAGATCACGATTGTAGGTCATGGGCAGCCCCTTGAGCAGAGTCAGCATGGCCATTAAATTTCCCACCACTCGGCCCGTCTTACCTCGGGCGAGCTCGGCGATATCGGGATTCTTCTTCTGCGGCATGAGGCTGGAGCCGGTGGTATACGCATCGCCGATGCGGACGAAACCAAATTCGGCGCTGGACCAAAGAATCAAATCCTCCGACAGGCGCGAGAGATGCACCGCGAGGAGCGAGCAGGCCGCGCAGTATTCCACAATGAAATCGCGGTCGCTAACGCCGTCCATCGAGTTCTGCGTGACGCTGGAAAAACCGAGCAGCATCGCGACGAATTCGCGGTCGAGCGGCAACGTACTGCCCGCAATCGCGCCGGAACCGAGCGGCAGGATATCCGTTCGCTTGAACGCATCGGCGAGCCGGTCGTGATCGCGCTGGAGCATTTCCACATAGGCGAGCAAGTGGTGCGCGAGGAGCACGGGCTGGGCGCGTTGCAGATGGGTGAAGCCGGGGATGACCGTGGTGAAATCGCGCTGCCCCCATTTGACGAGCGCTTTTTGGAGCACGCGAATGGCCTTTTGATTGGAAAGAATCTGGTCCTTGAGCCAGAGGCGGACATCGGTGGCGACCTGGTCGTTGCGGCTGCGGCCGGTGTGCAGTTTCGCTCCGGCGGGAACGCGCTCGGTGAGCGTGGCCTCGATGTTCATGTGGACGTCTTCACGATCCTGCCGCCAGTTGAACTTCCCGGCGAGAATCTCCGTCTCGATTTCCTGCAACCCGGCAATGATCGCTTTCAGTTCGGCGGTTTTGAGCACGCCGATTTTGCGCAGCATGGTGGCGTGGGCGATGCTGCCCGCGATGTCGAATTTGTAGAGTCGCCAGTCGAAAGAGACGGATTCCCCGTAGCGTTGAAGGCGTTCAGCGGCGGCGGTGGCAAAACGTCCGCCCCAGAGGGCTTTTTTCGGAGTGCTCATGATGTGAAAAGTGTGGAGGAGTGTACTACAGATTTGGACCTTAGACTTCACCTATTTCCCCGGAACGTTCGGCGTGTGGCCCTTGCTAGACATGAAGGTGTTGCGGGAAAACTCGGTGGGAGTGCGCCAGCGAAGAATGACGGTCTCGTTTGGAGCGGGCGGTTCATCGGTGCTGCGGCGCAGGATGGTGACGTTGCCGGAACGGATTTCCGCGTGCTTCTGCCACTCGTTATCTTTCAGATAATCGACGGGCGTCTGCGGATTAGTGTCCGCGTCGCGGTCCGCCGAACTTGCCACCGGGGCGGGGCCCTTTGCCTGGGCCGCCCGGGCGCGGTCCTCGGCGTCCTGCCGGGCCTTGAGCTCCTCGGGAGAAAGTTTTCCCACCCGGACCGGACGGCCCTCCGGCGCTGGGGGCGCCGAAACGGCGGGGGATGCCTGTGCCGGGGCGGTGATCGCGGGGGCCTTTGGCTCCGTAGGGGCTGGGGCGCTTGGGGTAGGCGTAGCCTGTGCGATTATCCGTGCTCGATCCGGGGCCGCGAGCGGCGAAGGGTCGACGGGGGGAACTGCTGCCACCGGGGTAACCGGGACGGCTGACGGGATAGCTGCGTTCGCCACGCTCTCCGCGCGGTTCGTCTCCGCTCGCACGGTCGTCGCGACGGGGGGAACTGGGGCGTTCGGGGCGAGCACCGGGGTAGCTGCGCGGGGGGCGTTGCTCACCACGCTCGTCGCTGCGAGAACGATCGCTGCGGCGGGGGTAATCCCCTCTTGGGCGCGGGCCACGGTCATCGGACCGAAAAGGCCGGGAACGACGAGGAGGCCGATCGCGATATTCCGGTTGAGGAGCAGCAGACGCTTCTTCGCTCGGGGCGACGGTGCCAGCCGGCTGCCTGAAAAGTTTTTCCACTTCGCTTTCATGGATGATCTTGTATTGGCCGGGCGCGAGGTCGCCCAGAGTGAGCGAACCAATCTGCGTGCGGACCAGTCGTTCCACGGTATAGCCAACGTACTCAAACATCAATCGAATCTGCCGCTTGAGACCTTGGCTGAGAACCACCTTGTAGAGATGCGTGCCGAGGCGGTGGATGGCGTCGAAGCGGCCCATCTTGCCCTCAACGAGCATGCCATTGCGGAGCTTGTCGGTATCGGCGGCAAAGTCGAACTCGCGGTTGAGGCGGACTTCGTAAATCTTGGGCAGCTTGAAGCTGGGGTGCGACATCTTTTGCGCAAGCTCGCCGTTGTTGGTGAGCAGGAGCAAGCCCTCGCTGTCCATGTCGAGACGGCCCACGTAGAAAACCCGGGGCCAGTCGCGCGGAAGGAGATCGAAGATGGTCTTGGCGCCGCCTTCTTCAACGGTGCTGCAAATATAACCACGCGGCTTGTAGAGCATGGCCGTGAGCGGACGCTCGGCATGCAGCTTCTTGCCTGCAATGGAAACGCTGTCGTTGGGACCAACCCGCGTAGCGAGCTTGGTAACGCGCTGACCGTTGAGGAACACCTGCCCGGAGAGGATGAGTTCCTCGCAGGCGCGGCGGGAGCCATGCCCCGCCCGGGCCAAAAATTGATTCAGTCGCACGTCGGAAAAGCGGCTCCCTGGGAACCGCTTGATGACCGGATGTTATTCCGGGGGGCGGGTCTTGGGCAAATTCAGGACGCTGCGGCCTTCTTTGAATTGGCCGCGCTTCTTGAGAAGATCCACGCGTTCGAAACGCTTGAGGACGTTGCGCTTGGCTGCGATGGTACCAGAACTACGTAAGCTGCGATGTTGTGACATAAATTATCTCCGGGGAGCGGTTACGGTAGGGGCTTCCCCCAATGGATGCAAGTAGTTTTTCTGAACTTTCGCGAGAAATAGTCCGGCACCGTCCCCTACTATCCCTGACATCTGGATTGACTTCACACTGATGTCCCACAGTGTAATTCGAGGCTGAGTGAACAAAATCCGGGCCTGAGTGTCTGGGCAAACAAGGGAGTATTCAATGGGAATGTATCGTAAGTTGGGGTGGGCGGCGCTGTTTTTCTGCGCGATGTTCAGTGTTCAAGCGGAATCCGAAACGGCTTCCGAAGCAAGCAAGATCGAAAGTAAGCTCAATTATCAATCGGGCAAGATCACCCTGCAAGATGGTCTCGCCACGTTGAATCTCAATCCGGAATTCCGCTATCTCTCGCCCGAGGATACCAAGATCACGCTGGAAAAACTGTGGGGCAACCCTGATGGCAGCGGAACACTGGGCATGATCGTTCCCGCCAACTTGAAGGTTTCCGCGCGGGATAGCTGGGCCGTGATCGTGACCTACGACGAGGATGGCTACGTAAAAGATGACGATGCCGAGAGCATCGACTACTCCAAACTGCTCAAGGAAATGCAGGAATCCACCGCAGAAGCCAATAAAGAGCGCGTGAAGAAGGGCTACGGATCGGTCCAACTCGTCGGCTGGGCGCAACCTCCCCGCTACGACAAGGCCAACCACAAGATGTATTGGGCCAAGGAACTGCGGTTCGACGACAGCAAGGAATCTACACTGAATTACAACATCCGCGTGCTCGGTCGTCGTGGCGTTTTGGTCCTCAATGCAGTCGGCGGGATGGATCGGTTGACCGAGATCAACACCCAAGCTCCTGTCATTCTGGCACAAACCGAATTCAACGAGGGCCATCGCTACGCCGATTACGTCCCCAGTGCAGACAAGGTCGCTGCCTATGGTCTGGCTGGCCTCGTCGCGGGTAAAGTCGCCGTCAAAGCGGGGTTAATCAAGGGGCTTCTGGTATTTCTCGTCGCCGCCAAGAAGTTTGTGCTCATTGGCCTCATCGCCATCGGGGCAGCCATCAAACAGTTCTTCTTCGGCAAAGCGAAGAGCGAGAGTTAGGAGCTGGCGATTTACGCCAGCTTCAGGACTTCCGCGACCATCTTGTTGATCCCCGCTTCGGCTTCGGTGATGCGACCGGCGAGCATGTAGGCGGGGGTAGTGACGATCTTGAGCTTGGTGTCGACGATGATGTTGTCGACGGCGCAGTTGATGTGCTGACCGCCCCACGTCTGCAGGGCTTGCGCGGTCGCGGCGTCGTTGCCGATGGTGAAGCGGACGCCTTGCGAGCCGAAGAGTTGCGCCGCGATGGCGGGGGCGATGCAGGCGAAGCCAATCGGCTTGCCCGCTTGCTGGGCGCTGATCAGGAACTCGGCGACTTCCTTGTTCACGGTCGCTTGCTCGCCTTTGACGGCAAAATTGGAGATGTTCTTGGCCGCGCCAAAACCGCCGGGAAGAATGACCGCATCGATGGCGTCGACATCGAGCTTGCGGACGGCCTGTATCTGGCCGCGCGCGATGCGGGCGGATTCGATGAGGACGAAACGTTTTTCGGCGGGAACGGGCTCGCCCGATGCGTGATTGATGACGTGAAGCTGTTCGCAGTCCGGCGCGGCGCACACGGCCTGCACGCCAGCGCGGTCGAGCGCCAGAAGGACCAGCACCGACTCATGAATTTCCGCTCCGTCGTAGACTCCGCAACCCGAGAGGATGACCGCGATTTTCTTCATAGGGGAAGTTTACAGGTCCGGGGTGTGGACGTCAAAAAAACTATCGAATTGGAGCTTATTTAGGAGCTAACAGGGCATCGCAAAATGAAATACCGTCCTCGGTTGTCGTGATAGCCGTCGCAACCTTTCCGACAAGTGCTTCGGTTGATGGCAAATCCACATCCTTACCCGCAGCAATTAATGTTAATCCATAAAGCTTTTCTTTTACGAGCGTGATCTCCGAATAGATCTGAATGCATCCGGGAAAATCTGGTCTGCGTGAAATATACCATCCAGAATTCATGTAATTATCTGTGGGCAAGAGCTGTGAATAAGAATGATCTGCGATATCCATTCGAATGAAGAATCCTTTGTCACCTGGACATTGTGCGATCACTTTCTTCCTTTCTGTTCCGCCTTTATACTTATTAACCTCAACTTCGGTCGGTACTAAGCCTTTCGAGAGCTCCAAACTATGTCCGTAGACACGAATTGAGACATCGCTCCCACAGATTTTCTGGAGCCGCTGGATGGCCAGTTGCGTAAGCCTCTCTTCAGTAGGATTAGACTCAGCCCGGCTAAAGACTCCGCCGACTGTAAAAACTACTAAGCAAATCCACCCAATCCATTTCATATTCCCCTCCCCTTGCTCTTTTTAGCTACCGGATGTCACCTCATCACGCCACCACTTCAAATACCTCGCTTCCACCGCCTCGGGCGCGAGCGCCACGACCTCGGGACATTCGTAGCTGTGGAGTTGCTTCACGAGAATGGAGAGCGCATCGAATTGCTCGCGGCTACTCTTGATGAGGAGCAGGAATTCTGCAGCGGTCTCGAGCTTGCCCTGCCACCAGTAATGGGACTCCAAGCCGGGAACGATATTCGCGCAGGCGGCGAGTTTGGCTTCGAGCACGCCCTGGGCAATCGCCCGCGCTTCGTCGAGCGAACTCGCCGTGACGAGAACGATCACAGGGGTCATACGCTGGCTTCGGTTTTCGCCGGGGTCGCGGCAGGAATGGAAATGCCGAGGTCGCTGCGTTCGATCCAGCCGCCACCGATGACGGTATCGCCGACGTAACAAACCGCCGCCTGACCGGGGCTGATCGAGCGTTGCGCTTCGAGGAATTCAATGCGCGCGCGACGATTCGGCAGCGGGTGCAACCGGGCGCGGACTTCGGGAAAATTGTAGCGGATCTTGGTCGTGATCTCGATGGGCTCGGTCGGTTCACCACCCACCCAGTTGGTCTGGTTGATGAAGCAGTCAGGGCGGATCAGGTCGTCGTGTTCGCCGACGATGACGTTGCTGGTGGCGGGATCGATGTCGATAACGTAAATCGGGCGACCGTGACCGCCGCCGAGACCCTTGCGTTGGCCTACGGTGAAAAATTCGACGCCGTCGTGCGGTCCCATATAGGTGCCGTCTTTATAGTAAATACCGCCGCGATGAAATTCCTTCGCACCGAGGTGGGACTTCAGGAAGTCCTTGTAGTCGTTGCCGGGGACGAAACAAATCTCCTGGCTGTCTTCCTTGTCGTAGGTCTTCAGGCCCATCTTCTTCGCGATGGCGCGGGTTTCCGGCTTGGTCAAACCACCGAGCGGCACGAGCGAGCGGTTGAGCTGCGCCGGTTGCAGACTGAAAAGGAAATAGGACTGGTCCTTGCGGGCGTCGACCGCCTTCTTGAGCACCGGACCGCTTTCGTTGTGCTCGATGCGGGCGTAGTGTCCGGTCGCAATGTACCACGCGCCGAGGGCGGTCGCTTTGTTCTGGAGATTGCCAAACTTGAGCTTTTCGTTGCACATGACACACGGGTTCGGCGTGCGCCCCTGCTGATACTCCTGCGTGAAGTAGTCGATCACCATCTTCTCGAAGTCGTTCGCTTCGTCCACAACGTAATGCGGTATGTCGAGCGCATGCGCGACGGCCCGGGCGTCGGCGACAGCTTGCGGACCGCAACATTTGTCCTCGGCGCGCGAAACGCAATCCTGTGGCCACACTTTCATGGTCACGCCGATGACCTCGTACCCCTGCTCTTTGAGCAGGTAGGCGGAGACGCTGGAGTCGACGCCGCCGCTCATGCCGAGCAGGACGCGCTTATTCGGGGTGATTGTAGCTGCCATAAGGGAATCGAATAACTTTACCCACATCCGGGCTTCCAACAAGTTTTTTACGGTCGCCCATTGCATCTTGGAAATTCCCGCTAGAATAATAAGACACATGTCCAAGGTCTTTCCCTCTCAACCTCACTGCATCCGGGTTCGCGGCGCACGCCAGCACAACCTGAAGAATCTTTCCCTCGATATTCCGCATCATCAACTTACGGTCGTCACCGGCTTGAGCGGCTCGGGCAAATCGTCCCTCGCGTTCGACACGCTCTACGCGGAGGGGCAACGCCGCTACGTGGAAACCTTCTCGCCCTACACGCGCCAATTCCTCGAGCGCATGGACAAGCCGGACTTCGACTCGATCGAGGGCATTCCGCCTGCCATCGCGATCGAACAGGCGAATCCAGTAAAAACCTCCCGCAGCACAGTCGGGACAATGACGGAGATCGCGGATTATCTGAAAATGCTCTTCGCGCGCGTGGCGACACTCACCTGCCCCGATTGCGGCCGCGCCATCAAGCCCTACACCGCGCAGGAGATCGCGCAGAGCGTCCTGACCGAGTGGAAGGACAAGGAATTGCTCGTGACGTTCCGCGTGTCGTTCGAGAAAAAGCCGACACTCCTCTCCGCCCTCGCTGCGCTGAAACAGCAAGGCTATCTCCGTGTCTGGAGCGAAGGACGCGTCTTCCGCACCGATGACGCAATCGATGCGAAGACGCTCGCCCCAGCAGAGTTGTACGTGATTCAGGATCGACTCGCCGCCAGCGAAGCGAACCGGACGCGGCTCACGGAAGCAATCGAAACCGCCTTGCGCTCGGGTCAGGGCGTCGTCCATTTTCTCAGCACCACGGCGAAGGTCGAGTTCTTGCGCTACGCGAACACGTGGCGCTGCCCCTACGACGGCACGACTTTTCCCGAACCGTCACCGGCGTTGTTCTCATTCAATAATCCCGTCGGCGCCTGCCCGGTCTGTCGCGGCTTCGGTCGCACCATCGAGATCGATTACGAACGCGCCCTGCCCGACCGCTCGCTGACCATTGCCGGAGGTCTCGTGAAACCGTGGCAAAGTGGTTTCTCCATCGAGTGCCAGAAGGATCTGGTCAAACACTGCCGCAAAAACGACATCCCACTCGATGTGCCGTTCAACGAACTGTGCGCGGCGGACCAAAAGTTCATCGTCGAGGGCGAACTCGCGAAGGGTCGCTCGCTGCAGGACATCTGGGAGAATGGCGGTTGGTACGGCGTGAAAGGTTACTTCCAGTGGCTCGAAACGAAAACGTACAAGATGCATGTGCGTGTCTTCCTTTCCCGCTATCGCGCGTATCGCACCTGCCCGACCTGCCACGGCCAGCGCCTCAAGCCCGAAGCGTTGCGGTTCCAGATCGGTACGGCGGATCACAAGCTGAATCTCGCCGCGATCAATTTGCTTTCACTGCGCGACGCGAAGGAGTTCATCGAATCGCTGCCACTCTCACCGGTGGATGAAGCATCTGCCATGCTGCGCCGCGAAGTCTTGCAGCGGCTTTCGTACCTGCTCGATGTCGGCCTCGGCTACCTCACGCTCGACCGTCCCACGCGCACGCTGTCCGGCGGCGAAGTGCAGCGCGTAAATCTGACGTCCTGCCTCGGCAACGCGCTGGTGAACACGCTCTTCGTCCTCGATGAACCGAGCATCGGCTTGCACCCGCGCGACACGCAACAGCTCGTGGATGTGATTCATCAATTGCGCGATCGCGGCAACACGTTGCTCGTCGTGGAGCACGAGGAAGCGCTCATGCGCAATGCCGATCACATCATCGACCTCGGCCCCGGTCGCGGCGAACTTGGCGGCAGCAAGGTTTTTGCGGGCAGTTATCCCGAGCTGATTCGCGACAAGAAATCGCTCACGGGCAAATATCTCCGCAACGAGACAACGGTTCCGGTTCCGGCGAAACGGCGCATGGTGAATGACAAGTTTCAGCTCAAGCTGCGCGGCGCTTCGGCGCATAACATCACGAACCTCGACCTTGATATTCCACTCGGACTTTTTGTCGGCATCAGTGGCGTGAGTGGCTCCGGAAAATCCACGCTCGTGCATGACGTGATCTATCGCACGCTCGGCGCGAAGAATGCAGATAGCAACGGAGCAGACGATGACGGCTCGGATGTCTCGCCAGTCAAAGAATTGAAGAATGCCGAGCTCATCTCCGAGGTGATTCGCGTCGATCAATCGCCTCTTTCGAAAACGCCACGATCGAACCCGGCCCTTTATCTCGGCATCTACGACCGCATCCGCAAACTTTTCTCCGAGACGGAAAAAGCGCAGGCGCAGGGGCTCACTCCCGGCGACTTCTCGTTCAACGGCGGCACGGGCCGCTGTCCGCGTTGCTCCGGCATGGGTTACGAGCGAATCGAAATGCAGTTCCTCGCCGATGTTTTCGTCACCTGCCCCGTCTGCGAAGGCAAACGGTTCCTGCCGCACATCCTCAACGTCACCTACCGCGACCGCTCGATTCACGACGTCCTGAACATGACCGTGCGTGAAGCGCAGGACTTTTTCGCTCCCGATGATCCCGCGATTGCGCGCGCTCTCGCTCTACTGACTGAAGTCGGTCTCGATTACCTGCGCCTCGGCCAACCGCTCAATCAACTCTCCGGCGGCGAAGCGCAGCGCATCAAACTCCTGAGCTATCTTGCCGATGCCGCGACCTCGGAGAAAAACACGCCAACCAAGTCGGGCAGCACCCGTCTCTTCATTCTCGATGAACCAACCACGGGACTTCATTTCGAGGACATCCGGCTCCTCGTCGCGGTGCTGCAGCGACTCGTCGATCAGGGTAATTCCCTGCTTGTGATCGAGCATAATCTCGATGTCCTCAAGTGTGCCGACTGGCTGATCGATCTCGGTCCCGAGGCGGGTGACGGCGGTGGCGAAGTCGTCGCGACGGGCACCCCGGAACAGGTCACGCGCGCGGCGAAAAGCTACACGGGTAGATTCCTGCGCGAGAAACTCGGCGTTCCCGAGACCAAGTCCGCACTCGCGCTATCGCGTCCCGATCGGAAACGCACAGCCACCTTGAACCGTCCCGAGTGCATCCAGATTCGTGGGGCGCGACACCACAATCTCAAGAACGTTTCACTCGATATCGATCTCGGCCATACGACCGTCGTGACCGGCTTGAGCGGTTCGGGTAAATCGACGCTCGCGTTTGATCTTCTCTTTGCGGAAGGACAACGCCGTTACCTCGACAGCCTGAATGCCTATGCACGGCAGTTCGTCGAGCAGATGGAAAAACCGGCGGTCGATTCCATCACCGGCATTCCGCCCGCCGTCGCCATCGAACAACGTCTGACCCAGGGCGGACGCAAGAGCACCATCGCGACCGTCACGGAGATTCATCAGTTCCTGCGCCTGCTCTATGCCAAGCTAGGCACGGCGCACGATCCGGAAACCGGCGAGCAGGCGGTTCGCCAGACCTCGGATGAGATTTTTAAATGGATCGAGAAATCGCGCCGCACGGGCGAACTCACCCTGCTCGCGCCGTTAATCCGCGCACGCAAGGGCTTTCATACCGAGATTGCAAAGTGGGCTCAGAAGAAGGGCTATACGATGTTGCGTGTCGATGGCAAATGGATCACACCGGATAAGTTCAAGGCGTTGAACCGCTACAGCGAGCATACGATCGATCTCGTTGTCGGCACTCTTACCTCCAAGCAAAAACCGGGTGAACGTCGCCGCCTCGTCGAGACTGCGCTCGAAATCGGTCGCGGCACGCTCTTCGCTCTCGATCCGAAGAAAAACGAAAACGTCTACAGCACACATCTCTTCTGTCCCAGATCGGGCCGGTCATTCGACGAACTCGATCCGCGGCTCTTTTCGTACAATTCGCCCCACGGCTGGTGTCCCACCTGCGAAGGTTACGGCACGATCCTGCACGTCAAGGTCGACGCCGAAACCGACGCCGAACGCGAAGCGGCGCAGGAACTCGCCCGCGAATGGCACGAGGAAGAACTTCCCGTTTGCACGGTATGCAACGGTCAACGGCTCAACCCCATCGCGCGCGCGGTGCGGCTCGCCGTCGGCAAGGGCCGGAGTCAAACCTCGTGGACGCTGCCGGAAATCAGCGCCCTCACCATCCTCGAAGCTGGCGCACTGTTTAAAGGCGTGGCGTTCAGCGGACGCGATGGCGAAATCGCGCGCGATATCCTGCCGGAAATTCAGCAGCGGCTGGCGTTCCTCGCGAAGGTCGGTCTCGGCTACCTCACGCTTGACCGCTCCGCGCCGACGCTGTCCGGTGGCGAATCGCAACGCATCCGGCTCGCGGCGCAACTCGGTTCCAGCCTGCAAGGCGTGCTCTACGTCCTCGACGAGCCGACCATCGGCTTGCACCCGCGTGACAACCATCAATTGCTCCGTTCGCTCTCCGATCTGCGCGATCACGGCAACACGCTCGTGATCGTGGAGCACGACGAAGACACAATGCGCGCGGCCGATCATATCATTGATCTCGGCCCCGGAGCGGGTACGCACGGAGGAAACATCGTCGCGCAAGGTTCGTGGCAGCAACTGGCGAAGAACAAGAAATCGATCACCGGTCAACTCCTCGGCGAACCGCTGCAGCATCCCCTCTCCGGCGCACGCCGTCCGCTGGACAAAACCGTCCGCTGGTGCACGGTCAAAGGCGCGCACGCGCACAACCTGCAGAATCTCAATGTCGCTCTGCCTGCCGGACGGCTCATCGCCGTCTGCGGCGTCAGCGGCGCGGGAAAATCCACGCTCGTGCACGACGTCCTGAAACTCGCCCTTGCCCCGCGCAAACGCGGTGAGTCCGCAACCAAGACCTCCCGGCCATGGAAAAGTGTCGATCACGGCGATCTCTTCAGTGCCATCTACGAGGTCGACCAATCGCCCATCGGCAAGACGTCGCGTTCCACACCGGCCACGTACATCGGTTTGATGGACGACATCCGTTCGCTCTTCGCCCAACTTCCACTCGCGCGCCAGCGCGGGTATGGCCGTGACCGGTTTTCGTTCAACAGCGGCGCGGGCCGTTGCCAGACCTGTCTCGGTCAGGGCACGATCAAAGTGGAGATGAATTTCCTGCCCTCGGTCTATGTGCCGTGCGAAGCGTGCCGCAGCCGTCGTTACAACACGGAAACGCTCGAGGTGAAGTACAACGAGAAGAGCATCGCCGACATCCTCGACATGACGATTGAGGAAGCAGCTTTATTCTTTGCCGATGTGCCGCGACTGCAACGTCCCCTCCAACTTCTCGCCGACACCGGGCTCGGTTACCTCACCCTCGGCCAGCGCAGTCCCACGCTTTCGGGCGGCGAATCGCAACGCATCAAGCTCGTCGCAGAACTTTCGCGCTCCCTCGGCACGAACGTGAACAAGCGGCTCAAAATGCCCGGCTTCGGCAAAACGCATCATCTCTATCTCCTCGAAGAACCGACCATCGGATTGCATCTCGCTGATGTGAAACGGCTCCTCGATGTGATGCATCAACTCGTCGATGCGGACCATACCGTGGTCGTCATTGAGCATCATCTCGATGTGCTCGCGGAAGCCGACTATGTGATCGAACTCGGTCCCGAGGGCGGCAATGGTGGCGGACTCCTCATCGCCACCGGCACGCCGGAACAGGTCGCGAAGAACAAGAAGTCCGTAACAGGTCCATTTCTGGCGAAAGCGTTGAAGGCCTGAACGCAACTGTGTGCAGGGCTCAGCCCTGCCTTGTCAGGTGGCAAAGGACTGATACCATCCGGCCATGAATTTCGTAAGGATGATTACGCGACTGGTGTTGTTCGGCTTCATCAGCGTCACCGCGTTTCTGGACTTCGCCCTGATCGGCAACTGGCTTAAAGGGGCGGCGCGCATCCGTTATCAGGGGCGCTGGCTCAGCCGCTATTCGAAAGCGATCTGCTGGATGATCAATTTGAAGATCATCCGCATCGGCAATCCCGCCCCGGCGGGGATACTTGCATCGAACCACATGAGCTACATCGACCCGTTCCTGATCGCGTCGCAAACACCGGTCATCTTCGTCGCCAAACACGATATCCGCGATTGGCCCTGGGGCGGAATCCTGACCCGTTGCGGCGGCACGCTCTACATCAACCGCGAACAGCGCAGCGACGTGGGTCGCCTCACCAGTGGCGTCCGCACGATTGCCGAGGCCGGAGTGCCGGTGGGACTTTTCCTCGAAGGCACGACGTCCGATGGCACGCATGTGCTGCCGTTTCATCCCGGTTTGCTGCAACCCGCCGTGGAAATCCAATCGAACGTTCTGCCCTGCACAATCAGCTATCGCGTGAAGGAAACCGGCAGCTCAGAAGGCGTGAGCTGGTATGGCGATGTGACGCTGCTACCGCATCTGCTCCAGCTCCTAAGCTATTCCTCCATTGAGGCGATCATTCAGTTTAGTCCCGTCGAACCGGCCACGGATCGCAAGAAATTAGCCGCCAAGCTGCATCACGATATTACCAATCGGCTGGCCGACTCGCGCGAACGCTTGAGGATTTCACCCTCCAAACCACACCCTCCTGTTCACCATGGCCACAACGCCTGAGTTGCCTCCAGTCCCCACGCCCTCACCAGTCGCCCTGCCGACATTCAAAGAAGCGCTCCGCTTTTGGTTTAAGCTGGGACTCGTCAGCTTCGGCGGCCCCTCGGGTCAAATCGCGCTCATGCACACGGAGATCGTGGATAAGCGCAAGTGGATCAGTGAAGAGCGATTCCTCCACGCGCTGAATTACTGCATGCTGCTGCCTGGCCCCGAAGCACAACAGCTCGCCACCTATATCGGCTGGTTGATGCACGGCACACGCGGTGGACTGGCGGCGGGCATTCTTTTTGTGCTCCCCGCGGCGGTGTTGCTGCTCGCCCTGAGCTGGATTTACATGGCGTTCGGCAAGATCGCCTGGATCGCGGCGTTCTTCTATGGATTGAAACCAGCGGTCATCGCCATTGTCGCCGTCGCGGTACTGCGCGTCGGCCAACGCGCACTCAAAACGCGTACGCTGTGGGCGATTGCGGGCCTCTCTTTCGTCGCCATCTATTTTCTCAAAGCACCGTTCCCCGCCATTGTGTTCGGCGCGGGGTTGATCGGCTGGATTGGCGGTCATTTCTTTCCGGGTCATTTCCAACACAACCGCAGCGCGCACCCACCCACCATGGCAGCTCCAGGACCGGCGGCAGCGCTCCCCTCTCGACACATAGACGTCAGGCAACTCGCCCAGCGAATTGCGCTCGGCATTGTCGTCTGGTTAACGCCTGTGCTGCTTGCTGGATGGATTCTCGGCTGGAGCCATACCATCACAAAGGAAGGGCTCTTCTTCAGCAAAGCGGCGCTCATTACCTTCGGCGGCGCGTATGCGGTGCTGCCCTATGTCGGCCAGCAGGCGGTCGATGTCTACCAATGGCTTTCGCCACTGCAAATGCTTGATGGCCTCGCCCTCGCGGAGACCACACCCGGCCCGCTGATCATGGTATTGCAATTCGTCGGCTTTGTCGGTGCGTGGCAAAATCCCGGCGATCTGCCCGCCCTCGTTGCCGCGATTCTCGGCGCGATCATGACCACGTGGGTGACCTTTGCGCCATCGTTTCTCTTTATTTTCGCGGGGGCACCATATATTGAAAAGATGCGCCGAGTCACCGCCCTGACGAACGCGCTCAATGCCGTAACCGCCGCCGTGGTGGGCGTGATCCTCAACCTCGCCGTCTGGTTCGCCGTGCATGCGCTCTTCACTTCGGTGCAAATCACCGAGAGCACCATGGGCCGCTCCAGCAGTTACGCCAGTTCGTTCCAGATCGATTCATTTGTGCTGTTCATGAGCATCATTGGCTTCGTGGGCTTGCAAAAAGTGAAGATCGACGTGATTTATCTCGTGCCCGCGTTCGGTTTGATTGGCATTCTCCATTCCTACCTTTCATGAGCGCCACCGACACCATCATCGCCCTCAGCACGCCGCCCGGCATCAGCGCCCTCGCGGTCATCCGGCTGAGCGGTCCCGACGTCGTCGCCTATACGAACACATTGCTCGCCGCACCCCGCGAGTGGACGCCGCAGCACGCCGTGTTCGTCCATTTGCGGGATCAAGGACAACTCCTCGACGAAGCCGTCGCGACCTATTGGAAAGGGCCACATTCTTTCACGGGCGAAGACACGATGGAGATTTCCTGCCACGGCAATCCGCTCATTGCGCAAAATATCCTACAGGCTTTCATCCATCAGGGCGCGCGTCCCGCCGAGCCCGGAGAATTCACCCAGCGCGCGTTCCTCAACGGCAAGCTCGATCTCACCCAAGCGGAGGCCGTGCTCGATCTGATCCATGCCAGCACCGAACGCGCCCTCGTTGGCGCGCAGGCGATGAAGGAAGGTCGGCTCGCGGAGAAGTTGAATCAGCTCCGCCACCAACTCATCGACCTCCTCGCCCATCTCGAAGCCTACATCGATTTCCCCGAGGAAGACATCGAACCCGAGACCGGCGAAACGTTCCTCGGTCGCATCGACACAATGCGACAGGAAGTGATTGCCCTGCTGCAAACCGCCCCGCTGGGCCGCATCCTGCGCGAAGGCATCACCACGGCCATCGTCGGTGCGCCGAATGTCGGCAAATCGAGTCTCCTCAACGCCCTCCTGCGCGAAAGCCGCGCCATTGTTTCCGCCACGCCCGGCACGACCCGCGACACCATTGAAGCGGAATGCAACGTGCGCGGTTTTCGTCTGCTGCTCGTCGACACGGCGGGACAACGCGAGACCCACGACGAAATCGAAGCCGAGGGCGTGCGCCGCGCCCAGTCCGTCGCGCAACGGGCCGACCTGATTCTACACGTTTTCGAAGCGCCTCACGCGCTGACCGCGTTCGACGCGGAGTTGCAAACCTCGCTGCAGGACCGGCTCTATCTCCCCGTCGCCAACAAGGTCGATCTGGGGCGACATCCCGACCATCAAAACGCTCTTGCCGTTTCCACGCGAACCAGTCAGGGCTTAACCGAATTGGAAGACACCATCGAAAAGCGGCTGATCGGCTCCCAACGACCCGCCGATACCGGCTGGCTGACCATCAATGCCCGTCAGGAAGCGGCCCTGCACCGCGCCGAGGAGGCCCTCGGCCGGGCCGCATCGGGACTCACGGGGGGACTCGCTCCCGAGTTGATTAGCATTGATCTTCGCGCCGCGCTGAATGAAATTGGTCAGATAGTGGGATTGGCCACGAACGAGGATATCCTCGATCAACTCTTCAAGAATTTTTGCATCGGAAAATAGAACTCATGTACAAGAACGTCATCCGCCCGCTGTTCTTTCAGCTCAACCCCGAGTGTGTCCACCACCTCGCCCTCACCGCGCTCCGCGTCCCGCTCTTTCATCAATCGCTCGCGACCTATGCCAAGGTGGCCAATCCCAAGCTAGAAACAAAACTCTGGGGTCTTAACTTCGGCAATCCGATCGGCATTGCCGCCGGTTTCGACAAGGATGCTGTCGCCCTGCCCGCATGGGAAAGCCTCGGCTTCGGCTACGCGGAAATCGGCACGATCACGCCCAAGCCGCAACCGGGCAATCCCAAGCCACGCATCTTCCGCATTCCATCAAGCCAGGCACTGATCAACCGCATGGGCTTTCCCAACGATGGCTTGGAAGCAATCACCTGCCGCCTTGAAGCCTTAAAGCAATCCGGTCGCTGGCCCAAGATTCCGATTGGCATTAACATCGGCAAACAGAAAACCACCTCGCTGGAGGAAGCCGGCAAGGACTATCTCGAAAGCTTTCTCGCCCTGCGCCCCTACGCCGACTATTTCGCCATCAATATCAGCTCCCCCAACACCCCCGGCCTGCGCTTGCTCCAGCAAAAGGATGCGCTAAATGCACTCGTGCGGCCTATCGTGGAAGCCAATCTTGGCGCCGATAGCAAACCGGTCGTGATCAAAATCGCGCCGGACCTTGACGAAAAAGAAATCATGTCGGTTCTCGAATGCATTGCAGAGAATCACCTCCACGGCATCATCGCAACGAACACGACCATTGATAAATCCTCTGTTTCGCTGAAGGAGGAAGGTGGATTAAGCGGTGCGCCACTGCGTCAGCGCAGCACGGAGATCATTCGCTTCATCAGCCGCGCCACCGGCGGCAAACTGCCAATCATCGGCGTGGGGGGCATCTTCACCGCCGATGACGCCCGGGAGAAACTCGATGCAGGTGCCTCTCTCCTGCAAATCTACACCGGTTTCATCTACGAAGGTCCGTTCATCGTGCGCCAAATCTGCAACAAGCTGTAGGCCTTCCGTCAGATCTCCAAAAACTGCGGCGCCGTGGTCAGATTGAAAATCCCGCCCGTTTGGAGGATGACCACGTCTTCGAGCCGGACGCCGCCAAGGCCGGGATAGTAGAGACCGGGTTCGACCGTGAGGGCCAATCCCTTCTTGAACTTCCCCGCTGCGAAGCGGGGAGATTCGTGAATCTCCAATCCGAGGCCATGGCCCGTGCCATGAAAAAAGCCGACCCAGCGACCCTTGCGCTTTTCCGTCGGAAAGCCCGCCTCAGTGAACCGTTGCACCAGCGCTTCGTGCAGTTTTTTGCCGTCCACACCGGGCTTCATCTGCTTTTGCACCCAGCGTTTGCCCTCGGCCACGGTGAAGTAGAGTTTTTTCTGCGCGTCGGAAGCGCGACCGCGAATCACGGTGCGGGTGAGATCGCCAAAATAGCCGGTCGCTTGGTGACGCGGAAAAATATCCATGATGATCGTCTCGTTCGCACGGAGGGGACCCGAGCCGCGTTCATGCGGATCGCAGGCCTGATCGCCACCCGCGACGATGGTGTTCGCGGGCAGTCCGCCTTTTTTCACCACCACCGCGTCGATCTCACCCCGCAGAATTTCACTGGTGAGCACCGCATTGCCCCAGCGCAGCACTCCCCTTGTACCGATCTTCGTCTGCCGCAGCACTTCAAAACCGCGCGCCAGACCCGCCTCGGCCACACGCAGCGCCACGGTCAATTTTTTCACCTCGTCAGCCGTCTTGAACTGTCGCTGCGGGAAGAACGCCCCTTCCGCCACATCGACGTGGAAACCGAGTTCCTTCAATTCGCAGGCCAGTCCCAAGGGGAAGCTGGCAGGTACCGTGGCCGCATTGAACTTTTGCTTGCGGGCAATCTCCACAATCAATTGCGCCGTACCGGCGCTGGTGCCTTTGAGAATGAATTCTTCCGGTGCATGTACATGGTCGATGTGCTTCGACTTACGGGCACGATCAATTTCGAGAGGACTCATCACCACGTGCGTCCGCCCCCGCCATTCCCACCAGAGAAACGGATCAGGCACGAAATGACGGGTGGCGTAAAGAATATCCGCATCGGCCTCGCTGGAGGCATAGATCATCCGGGCTTTTTTCATAAGAAAACGAAGGCCGCCAAAGTGGCTATTGTTTAAGCAACGCGCCGGTGATGAGACCGCCGACGAAAGTGCCAAAGATGAGTATCGGTTTGGCCACGCGCAATTCAGCGAAGAGAAGATTGAGCGAGACCGGACCGGAATTAAAAATCACGATCAGAATGAGAACCCCGATCAACAGCAAGGCGGCAATTAATTTTCCACTCATAGGGAGACAGACCTCATTAGCTACCACACTGTCTTAGCAAAAAAACTTGTCGTGTCGCGGACAATTTCATGCGATTAAAAAGACATGTCGATTGCCACACGCACGGGGGATTTGGGCGCCACGGGTTTAATGTATGGACGCCGCGTATCGAAGACCAATCCACGGGTCGAGACTTATGGCACGGTGGATGAACTCTCCAGCCAGATCGGGATGGCCCGCGCCACGACGCCTTGCGCCTGGATCAAGGAGGAATTATTCAAGATCCAGAAGCAGCTCGTACCGCTCATGGGCGAACTGGCCACAGCGATGGAGGATATCGAACGCTACCGCAAAGATGAACGCTATCCGAAGCTACGTCCGGAGGCTCTGGCGCATCTGGACGAATTGGTGACCAAGGTGGAGAGCGAACAAATTAGCTTTGATGGCTGGGCCACGCCGGGCGATTCCCTCGCCGCCGCAACGCTTGATGTGGCACGAACCATTTGCCGCCGTGCGGAACGGTTGGTGGTTGGCACGCAGGATCTTTCCAAGATCGAGCACAGCCTCGCCATCAAGTATCTGAATCGGCTGTCGGACGTTCTGTGGCTGCTCGCCCGCTATACGGAAACCTATTTTCCTCAGGGCGTAGCGAAGTAGCCGCTGGCGGGCTACACCAGCTTGGGATCTTCCTCTTCGGTCGATTCGGAAGACTCGGCCGGTGGCGTCGTATCCAGAACCACTTCTCCCGGCTCCACGGTGAGATCCCCCACGAGGACACCTCCGGGCTGCACCTCGACGAAGCGGGTATAAATCTGCTGAGCGATCAACATGCCTGTGGGCAAAATGATCAGTTGCTCCGAAGCGGTAATCGTATTCGCGCGGAGTTTAGAAGCCAGCTCCAGACAGCGGGTGTTGATCTGCCCGACGATCACCTCCGCGCCGGACCTGATCTTGATAAGCGGAGACTGAATCGGATTGGAAATCCTGGCCCCAGCCTGGATTTCCAATTCCACATCTGCCTGTAAAATCGCCGAGACCTTGCCCGCGACGGTGATCTTACTGGCGCGGACCAGCGGTCCTTCGTACGTGCTGCCCGGCATAAATGTCACGTCCCCATAGGTGACCAGCTTCTGACCGGATTTGCCCTGAATGACATGATTGCGCAGGTCGAGATAGGTGCTGCAATTCTCGCACTGGGTCGAAAGCGCGTGGGAGACAATCTTGTCGGTGTAACCACATTCGCGGCAGATCACGACGCGCGTATTTTGCGGCACCACCGCCGCCTTGCGCTTGCGGTTGCCCTTGATCGGGATGTGCTGCTTGCAGGAACGGCAATAGGTGGAGATCGCCCCCATCGGCTCCTCCTGCACATTCCCGCAATGGGGGCAGGTCACTTTGAACTTGTCGCTCATTTGATCAGTCCCAGCGCCCGTCCGAATCGTTGCACAAGATCCGTCGGCACCGGCCCCACCGTCACCTTGCCGCGGTAACGCCCCCCCGGTTCAACCAATAAGGAATGGCTCTTCAAGGGACCGCTGGCAGTCGCGCGAGCATGGATCGTGATGTGCTTTTTCGCCTCAATGGGACCACCCTTGATTGTGCCATAGAGGTCCAGATCGCCGGGCACACTCAGACTACCCTCGGCGCGAACAGACGCGTCGAGGTGCGTGGTGGTTGGTTTGGCCCGGTTGAACAATGGCATCGCTTTCCCCTCATCGAAATGTTACTTCGTCGGAATCGTGTACCAGCTGCGACCTTCGCAGTAGTACGGCTTCACGTCAATGACCTGCATGCCTGCGGCCCGGGCCGAAATGATACCCGGTTCTCCATCTTCAAAGGCGAGACATTTCTTCGGGTTCACCCCGAGCAATTCAGCGGCGCGGAGATATATTTCCGGCGAAGGCTTCCCCTGCTTCACCTGATCGGCTCCGACGAGCACCGGGAAGTATTCGAGCATGCCAAGCTTTTCAAGCGTGTGGCGCACGATCTCGGTGTAACCGCCCGAGGCGACCGCCATTTTGCGTTCTTTGCCCAATTTCTTCACAACATTAATAACGGGCTCGATGGGCTGAACTTCACTGAGAAATGTCAAAAAGAGGTTTTCCTTTTCCTCCGTCGTTTCCTCAATGGGCAAATTATACCCATGCTCCTGATTTAACCACGCCACAATCTCACGTGCCGGAACTCCTCCCTTGGAGTAAAACAGCGCTTCAGTGAAGCGGCTGGGCTGTCCTGCCTTGCGCTCCAGCGTGGCGGTCCAAGCATGAAAATGGACCGGCATCGTATCGGCAATCGTGCCATCGAGGTCAAAGATAAATCCGTCGTATTCGTTGAAATTAATATGATTCATGGGATGTCGTCTTTCTTCGTTTCAGGGTTCTCCGCCAAGGCGAGCGCGGCGAGGCATTGCTCTTGAAAGAGCGCCAGCACGTGCACTTCCCACAGGGCCTGCCGCAAGGGAATCTCGGCGACGTTATCCAGGTCCACTTCCATCAGCGTCTCATCTATCCCGTGCTCCACGGCCAGAATCAACCGCCGGTCATTGAGGACCATCAACAACCCTTCCAATTCCTCGCGATCCTGCAGCGACCAAGCCAATCCAATTCCAGACTTCGCGTACGCCGCCACCCATTTTTCCACCAGCGTCAACCGCTCGGAACGCCAGGCGAGCCGTTCTCCTTCAAGCAAGTGCTGTTCCTCCTTGAGCGCCTCAACATCCTTGGCCTCGGCGAGGTGCCCCCGCCAGTGCGCCTGCAAGGCGGGCGGCAAGTCATCCACCTGCAATTGGTAATGCATGGCCATCCGCTGAAAGGAACCGGCGGCCATTTGCGCTTCGAAATCGTTCCAGTCGAGCTGCCACTGATCCGGCTTGTCCGGCACGGGAGCGCACTTCATACCGGCTCCATCGTGGCGGTGAGTCCATACCGTTGCAAGCGGTGCACGAGATGTTCCGCATGCTCGCGCGTTTCCATGGCCACGAGGCTTTTGCCCTTTTCGTGGACTTCTAGCATGTGTTTGTGTGCCTGCTGGCGGTTCATCTTCAACACAACCTGAAAGACATGGACCACATAGCTCATCAGGTTGACCGGATCGTTCCAGACGATGACGCCCCAGCCGCTCGCGAAGGCCTCTTCAACCTTCGTCTCCACCTCCACGCCCGGAAGAGCTTCCGCGCCAGCCGTAAGGACCAGCTCCGTATCCATGTTGTTCAATAGAGTGGCACCGAGGGATCGACATCCTCGCTCCAAGCTTCAATGCCGCCGGCCAGGTTGCGAATCTTGCGAAATCCGGAGTTGTGGAGCTGCTTCCATGCCTTCGCGCTGCGGTCATTGTTCTTGCAGGCGATGACAATCTCGCGCGCACTATCCAGTTCGTGCATGCGCTGGGCCAGTTCGCCGAGCGGGATCAGTTTCGCATTCGGCAACTGCGCAATCTCCACCTCGTGCTTTTCCCGTACGTCGATCAGGTCGAAGTCGACCTTGTCGTCGATCATCTTCTTCAAATCAATGGCGCTGATTTCAGGCACAATTTCCGACTTGGGCGCATGGCTGACCCCGCAAAATTGATCGTAATCGATCAGCGCCTTGATTGATGCGTTCGGACCGCAAATCGGACACTTCGGATCCTTGCGGAGCTTGAGTTCCTTGAACTTCATCTTCAACGCGTCGAACATGAGCAGGCGGCCCATCAGCAAGTCGCCCTGGCCGATAATCAACTTCACCGCTTCAATCGCCTGAATCACCCCAATCACGCCCGGCAATACGCCCAAGACGCCACCTTCGGCACAGCTCGGCACCATACCCGGCGGCGGGGGTTCGGGATAGAGGCAACGATAGCAGGGACCGCGCGAGCCCCAGAAGATGGTCGACATGCCGTCGAAGCGGAAGATGCTGCCGTAGACGTTCGGCTTGTCGAGGAGCACGCAAGCGTCGTTCACGAGATAGCGGGTCGGGAAATTATCCGTACCGTCGATGATGATGTCGTAGTCCTTGAAAAGCTCCAACGCGTTGTCCGAGCGCAGGGCGATCTGATAGGTCTCCACCTCAACGTACGGATTCAGTTCCTTCATCGTCTCCACAGCGGAAACAATCTTCGGCTTCCCCACGCTGCTGGTCTTGTGAATGATCTGGCGGTGCAGGTTCGAGTAATCGACCGTGTCGTAATCGACCAACCCGATCTTGCCCACACCCGCCGCCGTCAAGTAGGCCAGCAGAGGCGAACCGAGTCCGCCAGTGCCGATGGTAAGCACTTTCGCCGCCTTGAGCTTCTTCTGCCCCTCCATCGTCACTTCGGGCATGATCAGGTGCCGGCCGTAACGTTTGATCTCGTCATTGGAGAGCGCCGCCTTGGAATAGGCGCTTTGGATTCGAGGCAGATAACTCATTGTTGTATTTATTGCTTGTTTTATGCGGGGAGATAACAACATATTAGATGCGCAAAAATGGGCAACGATTTTCTCTGGGTCGATGATGTAGAGACCCTTCGACAAGTGACGGCGGTACTGCGCCCTAGTGAGCCGCTAGCCCTTGATACCGAGGCAGATAGCCTCCATCACTACAAGGAAAGCGTTTCCCTCGTGCAAATTGCGCAGGCGGGACATCATTTTCTCGTCGACCCCCTGACAAATTTGGACTTATCGCCGCTTTGGCAGAAAATGAGCGGGGCCATCTGGATTTTACAGGGAGCCGATTTCGATTTACGCATGATGCGTCGCATTGGTGCCAAGGAGCCTGGAGCTGTTTTCGACACCATGCTCGGGGCGCAATTACTTGGATTCTCTGCCTTCGGCTATGCCGCCCTCGTGGAGCATTTTTACGGCATCAAGCTCAGCAAAAAGAATCAAAAGGCCGACTGGTCGCAACGTCCGCTCAGCCACTCGATGCTCGACTACGCCGTGCAGGACACCCGCTATCTCGAGGGCATCCTGCATGAGATGACGCAGTTGCTCCACTTCGAGGGCCGCCTCGAATGGCACGAGCAATCGTGCGCCCGTGTCGTCCGCACCAGTCTGATTTCCCGCGAAGAGGAACCGGAGAACGTCTGGCGCCTGAGCGGCTCCAACCGCCTGACCCCGGTCGGCCTCGCGATTCTCAAATCGATCTGGCATTGGCGTGAACTCGAAGCCGAAAAGGCCGACTTGCCCGTCTTCAAGGTGATGAACAACGATACCCTGCTTGACCTTGCCGAGTGGGCCTCCGAGTCACCCAAGATGCCTCCCCCCGCCTTCCCACATTGGCCGCACCGGATGTCCCATGGCCGCGCGGAAAAATTGATCGCCGCGGTGGAAGCAGGCCGTACCGCCGAACCCATCGCCAAACTTCCCTCCAAGCCACGCCTGCGTCACGACGCCAAGGCCGACGCGCGGATGGAAAAATTGCGCAAGGGCCGCGATGAAATCGCGGAAAAACTCAAGCTCGACCCAAGCCTGATCGCCTCCAAGAGCACCCTGCTCGAAATCGCCCGCGATCCCGAGAACGGCCCGGCCAAGCTCGTCGCCGAAGACCGCTGGTGCCAATGGCAGGTCGACCTGATCGATCCCCTCGTCAAGGCGTTGTAGTCGCCAGCTGCGAACGACTCGCGCCGAGCAATCCCCAGCCGCCCGGCTCGATTTCCACCAGAAAATCGACCGTCAATCCGGCGTCCTCCACAAGACGCCGAATGTCGTCCACCGTGCTGCCGGGCCGCGCCCAGAGATGGTACTCCATGCGCAGGCAGCGGGCGGAAGCGAGTGCGTCCTTGGTTGCGAGAATGTCCCATTCGGCACCCTCGCAGTCGAGTTTGAGCAGATCAATGCTCCCTTTGCAGCGGGCAACCACTTCCGCAAAGCGCGTCTGGACAATCGTACCATTCGCACTTGGTTCGACGGTGGTATGCTGGGAATTACCGGCGAGCTTGAGCTGGATGAACCCGTCGGCAGCACCCACCGCCTCGGGATAAATCCGAATGCCGAGCGGCGTGAGATGCGCGCCGAGCGCCGCTTGCAATTCGGGATTGGGTTCGTAAGCGTGAATCGTCGCGGTTGGGAAATGGTGCTTCGCCACGAGGGAGAAAAAACCGACGTTGGCGCCGATATCGACAATGGTGCGCGGCCGGGGCCGCACCTCGAGCAGACGGTAGCAGTCCTCGAGATAAATCAATGACAACTCATGTTCAAGCACGAGGCGTTCCGCTTCAGGCAACTGGAGCGTGATCGGTCGACCATCCACTCGCACCGTAGCGAGGGAGAAATCGCGGGACTTGAAAAAAAACACTCCGAGCTGAGCCCATTTCCAGCGAAAGCGGAGACTTCCCTTGAGGCGCTGGAAAAAAGAAAATCGGGATCGAGTCGTCATGGTCGCTCTGGAGGTGACGTTATCTCGATGCCTGCCAATCGAGTAGTCTAATCTGGACGCGATGATGGTAATCATCCCAATCCAGAACACCCGCGAGCGGGCTACCACTGCCGGGCGGCGTATGTTGCGCGAGGCCAAAGGCCACAGCCTCGCATTCCCCGCCGCCGATATCGAGCGCGAGCTTGAAATGATTCCGTCCAAAAGTTTTTGCCGCACGACGGCATTTCGTCCCGTTGAAAACAAAAATCGGTTCGGGATTCTCCCGGCCAAACGGCGCGAGTTGCTGGATCTGGTGAAACAAGGCGGTATTCAACTCGGAGAGTTCGATCGCACCGGAAAGTTCCAGCGTCGGCTGCAAATGTTCCTCCCGCAGAACGGTGCGGGCGTATTGACTGAAAGCGCCGCGAAACGCTTCCACCTTGTCCTCGGCAATGGTCAGGCCCGCCGCCATTTCGTGACCTCCGTAAAGCATCAGATGTTCGGAGCATTGCGTAAGACCGTCCACAAGGCTGCAACCCTCGATGCTGCGACCGCTCCCCTTGCCAACGCCGTTTTCGTCGATACCGATGATAATGGTGGGCCGATGGTGCGCCCGCTGGATGCGCGAGGCGACAATCCCGATCACGCCGACATGCCAGCCACGGCTGGCGAGGACAATGGCGCGTTCATCCACGGGATTGACCGATTCCAACAGCACGCGCTGCGCTTCTTCCAAAATCGTTTGTTCCAGCCCCTGCCGCTCGCGGTTGTTGGAATCCAGCTCGCGGGTGATCTTGAGCGCTTCCTCTTCGTTATCGGTCGTGAGCAAGCGCAGGGAAAGCGACGCGTCCCCGAGCCGTCCACTGGCATTGAGCCGCGGCCCGATACGAAAACCAACGTCCTGCGTGGTTGGAGTGCCCCGAATCTGGGAGACCTGACAAAGCGCGCGTAAACCGGGATTGATGGTGTTCACCAACTGGACCAACCCCCGCCGCACAAAAATGCGGTTATCATCCACCAGTGGCACGATATCGGCCACCGTGCCGACGGCGACGAGGTCGAGATATTCCTTGAGATCGACTTTCTTCTGCGCTTCGGGCCGGACCTTGAGCAAGCCGTGGCAGAGTTTGAAAATCAGTCCGACGCTCGCCAGATATTCGTAGCGGCCATCCTGCTGGGGATTGACCAGAGCCACAGCGGCGGGTTTGCGTTCGGCCAGTGCGTGGTGATCAACAATGATGACCTCCACGCCTTGCGCATTGAGCCAGTCCACCTGATCCGGCGCGGTGGTGCCGCAATCGACCGCGATGAGCAGACGAGGCGCATGTTCCGCCACACAGCGCTCCACACCCTCCTGACTGAGTCCATACCCTTCTTCGATGCGATGGGGTAGGAAGGGAACCGCTTGAGTGGCACCGAGCTTGCGGAGTACCCGCCAGAGCAACGTGCTGGAGGTGATGCCATCGACATCGTAGTCGCCGAAAATAACGATCTTCTCCTGCTTCTCAACCGCCTGCCAGATACGCTCCGCGGCTTTCTGAAGATCGGTCAAGGCAAAGGGATCGCCGAGATTTTGCAAGCGAGGATCGAGAAAAGCCTGCGCGGCTTCTGGTGTGCGAAAACCACGCTGCCATAGAAGTGTGGCGACAATCAGCGGCACCTTCAGGGCCGCCGCCAAAGCCTTGGCTTCGGCGGGAGAGGCATCTGGGCGATTCCATTTCTTACCCAAGGCGCTGAGGCCGGGCTTCGAAGTGGAAGCGCTTGCGATCATAGGTAAAGGGAAAAGGCTTCATGACGGAATACCGCCCAAAAGCCTTTTTCTCAGGAGCTCAGGCTGCGCTGGTTGCTGACTTACGGAGCTTGGCGGTGTTCTTTTCCTTGTAGTGTTCCAGCCACCACGCGAGCGGGGGCGAGATGAAGTGCGAGGAATAGATACCAGAAAGGATACCGATCAGCATGGCGACGCTGAAATCATGGATCACCGGACCGCCGAACAGGATGAGCGCGGTCGTCGCGATCAACGTTGTGCCGCCCGTGAGGAGCGTACGAGCCAGAGTCAGGTTCAAGCTGCGATTGATGACCTCATAGAAGGTCCCCTTCTCGCGCAAACGCGCGCCCTCACGGATACGGTCGAAGACGACGATCTTGTCGTTGATCGAGTAACCGGCAATGGTCAGGAACGCGCCGACGAGAGTCAGCGTCAATTCACGATCCAGAATGGCCATGAAGCCGAGCGCGATCAACACGTCGTGGAGCTGCCCTATGGCCGCCGCAACCGCATAAGTCCATTCGAAGCGCACCGCGGAGTAGATCAGGATGCCAATCAAACCGATCGAAAGCGCGAGAAGGGCGCGGGTCTTGAGCTCGTCACCCACCGCCGGTCCGACGCGATCCAGTCCACCATGGGTAAACTTGGACGAGGCGAAGGTGCTCTTGATAACCTCTTCGGCCTTGTTGCCCTGTCCCTCGGGCGTCTGCACCATCAGCACGTGAGCTTCGGGAGAGTATTGCAACTGGCTGACATCGACACCCGCCTTTTGCAAGGCCGCGCGCACCTCCTCCATGGGAGCCATGGTCTCATATTTCAAGGTCAACGAATCGCCGCCCTTGAAATCCACACCCAGCAGCTTGTCGCCCTTGGTCTGGAAAGCGATGCCGCCCCAAACCAGGATCACAAGCGATGCGATCACGCCAATGTGACGGTAGCGCAGGAAGTCGAACTTCGGGCTGTGGAGGAACTGCATCATTGTCAGTCCCTTGAGTTTGTTGAAGGTCAGCATCCAGTCGAAGCAATTGCGGGAGACGACCAGCGCGGCGAAGAGATTCGCCACGATACCGAGCGTCAGCGTGACCGCGAAGCCGCGCAGCGGGCCGGTGCCAAGGAACATCAGGACCACCGCCGGGATGACCGTGGTGATGTTCGAATCGAAGATGGCGCTGAAGGCGCGGTTGAAACCGAGATCAATCGCCGTACGCAGGGGTTTACCTTGGGCGAGCTCATCGCGAATACGCTCGTAGATAAGCACGTTGGCGTCGACGGCCATACCGATCGTCAACACGATACCGGCAATACCCGGCAGACTGAGCGTGAAGTGGAACTGCGCCATGAGGCCGAGCAGAATCACCAAATTCACCGCCAACGAAACCACCGCCACGAGGCCGGCGAGTCGATAGTAAATCACCATGAACGCGCACACACCGATCAGCGCGTAGAGCGCCGCATCGCGACCGCTCTGGATCGAGTCGCGCCCGAGGGTCGGGTCAACGCCGCGGATTTCCTTGATCGCCACGGGCGTTTCCAGCGGATTTTCCAACACGCTGGCAAGTTCTTCCGATTCAACCAAGCTCATGTTGCCGCCGGAGATGGTGGCATTGTCGGTGATGCGCGCGCGGATGACCGGCGCGCTCTTGACTTCGTTATCGAGCACGATGGCGAGACGCTGGCCGATATTGGCTTCCGTCACCGCACCGAAACGCTTCTGACCTTCGGAATCAAACTGAATGACCACTTCGGGACGACCGAGTTGATCGCCACTGCGGAAGGCGCGGGAAACGTGCTTGCCGGAGAGTTCGGCCACACGCTTGACGACGATCGGCTCGAAGTAGACTTTGCCGTCCTTCGCGCGATCCTGCAATTTCAACACTTCATACTCGAGCGCGTATTGCACCGGGAGCTTGCCGGTGGCGGGGTCGACTTGCTTCAGGATGCTGGAACTGTCGGGGTGAACCATGCGGAACTCGAGCTTCGCCACGCGGGAAAGCTGGCGGGCCGCCTCATCGCGATCTCCCTCGGCCAAACCGGGGATCTGGACGTTGATACGGTTGGAGCTGACCGACTGGACGATCAGTTCGCGAACACCATTCGGGTCAATACGCTTGCGAATGACGCCGATCGCCTGCTGCACCGCCGATGGGCTCGGTGTGCCCTGAAGCTCGACGAGAAATGAGGTGCCTCCCTTGAGGTCAAGACCCAGCTTGATCGTCTGGGCGAGCGGATACATCGACAGCAGGCAGGTGGCCAACGCCGCGAGGATCGAGGCCAGACCAGCCACGCGCCGGGTGTTAAAATCCGGCGAGGCGAGATACCAAATGAGAAATGCGAGGAAAGCCAGGGCGCTGGCAAAAATGAGGTAGACCATGACAGTGGAAACTGGGGGTGGAAAATTAGCTTTCGGAAGAAGCGTTCTCGGGCTTGGTGATGGAAGTCAGGTGAGTCTTGAGCACTTCGAGTTTGACGTCGCCAACCTTGACGATAACGGTCTTGTCCTTGACGTTCGAGATGACGCCGACCAATCCGCCACTGGTGATCACCTTGTCGCCGGTCTTGGCCGACGCAATCAGGATTTCCTGCTCCTTCTTCGCCTTCATCTGTGGGCGGATCAGGACGAAGTAGAAAATGGCGATAATGAAAATGAAGGGCACAAACTGCACCCACGCGGGTGCTTGCTGGCCATTAGTGGCATCAGCGGCTTGGGCCAGAAACGAAGTGGTGGTCAAAACGAAGTCTGCAGTCATTTTCAATCCTTAGTGGTTTTGTATCGTAGTTTAAACTCGCGGCGAAATTCCCCGAAACGACCGGCTTCCAGCGCCTGACGAATCTGCCGCATCAAATCCAAGTAGAAGTGTATGTTATGCAAGCTTAACAACACTAACGCGAGAATTTCCCCCGCCTTGAATAAATGTCGTATATAGGCGCGGGTAAAGTTTTGACAAGCATAACACGTGCACCCGGGCACCAATGGCTGCTTGTCGCGGCAGTAAACCGCCCCCCGCAGGTTCAAGGTTCCCTCCCACGTATAGCAGGTGGCGTGACGCGCCGCGCGGGTGGGCAGGACGCAGTCAAAGATATCCACACCCCGCGCCACAAGTTCCACAATCTGATGAGGTTGCCCCAATCCCATGGCGTAGCGAACCTGATCCTTCGGCAGATAGGGAACGGTCGATTCCACCGCCTTGTACATCTCCGGTTCGGGCTCGCCGACACTCACGCCGCCGATGGCATAGCCGTCGAAACCGATCTTCACCAGTTCCTCCGCGCAACGCTGGCGCAAATGGGGGAAGCTGGCTCCCTGCACAATGCCGAAAAGGGACTGCTTGATCGTGGGCGAAAAGCACCCGTCGCACTGGCATTCGGCGAACGCTTTCTTCGACGCCTCGCCCCAACGCAAGGTCCGCTCCACCGCTTCGCTGACTTTGGCTTCCGTGGACGGCCACGGCGGGCAATCGTCGAACGCCATCATGATATCCGACCCGAGCATGCGCTGGGTGCGGATTGATTCACGAGGGCCGAGAAAAATCTTTTCGCCGCTCAGATGCGAGCGGAACCAGACACCGTCATGCGTGATTTGATTCAGCTTCGCCAGACTGAACACCTGAAATCCCCCGCTATCCGTGAGGATCGGCTGATGCCAGTTCATGAACTGATGCAATCCGCCCATCTCCTCCATCGTCTCCATGCCGGGCCGGAGATAGAGATGATAAGTATTGCCGAGAATGATCTGTGTCCCCGCCGCTTCCAAATCGCGCGGTGCCACCGCCTTGACCGACGCTTGCGTGCCCACCGGCATGTATTCCGGAGTCTGGATGTCGCCATGCGCGGTCTTCAACAACCCGCGACGGGCTTCGCTTTCGGTGTCTGTCTGAAATAATGTGTACAAGGAATCGCGTTTATCGCAAAAGCCGCGAACAATTGCAAGGGGCCTCTGTCCCGATCCAATGCGACCGGGAACCGCCGATGTTACAGTTCTGCAACACCCCATCTCTGTTCTGTACCGAAGCCGAACCGCTGCTATAGCTTGACCCCGATGTCCATACGGTTCCGCGCATATTCTTGTAACCTTGGCTTGTCGATTCCAGCTTCATTGCGCTACCGTGAGACCACTGTTACTCAAGAATAAGCCCTTTTCGGAGACAACTTTATGAGCGTGAAAACAGCGGAATTACTCGAAGATGCCGTCCATCAACATTCGCCTCTGAGCCGTCATGGCATCTCCGAGCGCCTCTTTACCTTCTGGTTCAACAGCTTTGTCTACAATCAAATCTGGGAAGACCCGCGCGTCGACCTCGAAGCGATGGAAGTCACCGACACCACCCGCATCCTCACCATTTCCTCCGGCGGCTGTAATGTCCTGAACTACCTCGCCAAGTCGCCGGAAAAAATCCACGCCGTCGATCTCAACCGCAACCACATCTGTCTTCTCAAACTCAAGCTCGCCGCACTCCGCCACCTCCCCGACTACGAAGACTTCTTCCTCTTCTTCGGCTGCGCCAATGACAAGCGCAACTGGGCGAATTATAAGGCCCACCTGGCCGAACACATGGACCCGGAAATGAAGCGCTTCTGGGAGGGCGGCAACTGGATTCGCCGCCTCTTCTTTGGCCCGCGCATCAAGTACTTCACCAAGAATTTCTACGACTACGCCAAGCTCGGCTATTTCCTGCGCTTCCTGCACATCATCATGAAGGTGCACCGCCGCGACCCCTCCCGCCTGCTCACCGCCTCCACCTCCGCGGAACAGCGCCGCATCTATCAGGAAGACATTGAACCCTTCTTTGACCACTGGCTCGTGCGCGGCGCGGGCAAGATGCCCCTCGCCCTCTACAGTCTCGGCATTCCGCCGCAACAATTCCGCGCCATGGAAACCGAGACCGGCGGCGGCATGATCAACGTCTATCGCGAACGCATCGAGCGCCTCGCCTGCGACTTCCCGATCGATGACAATTATTTCGGCTGGCAGGCCTTTGGCCGCAGCTACGACCGCGCCTTCCGCCGCGCGCTGCCGGAATATCTCCAACCGCAAAATTTCGACACCCTGCGCGACAATGTCGATCGCGTGGAAACCCACGTCGGCACGCTCACCGGCTTCATGCGCACGCAACCCGCCAAGAGCCTCGACCGGTTTGTCTTCCTCGACTCGCAGGACTGGATGAAGCCCGCGCAGATGCAAGAACTCTGGAGCGAAGTCGCCCGCGTGGGCCGTCCCGGCTCCCGCGTCATCTTCCGCACAGCCGCCAGCCAGTCCCCCATCGAAACCGCCCTTTCGCCCGAACTCCGCAAAAAGTTCACCTATCAGGAAGAACGCTCGCAAACGCTCTTCAAGAAGGACCGCTCCTCGATCTATGGCGGCTTCCATCTCTACACGATGGACCGCTAACCGGCCTCCCCCATCATGAGCAACGCCGATACGTTGACCGCCCCGGCCGATCAATCGCAGGCCATGGACCAGATGTACCGCCTCACGCGGCACATCTACGACCTCTCCCGCAAATACTATCTCCTGGGCCGCGATCAGCTCCTCGACCAGATGGCCCCGGCTTTGCAGCCCGGCGATCGCGTGCTTGAAATCGGTTGCGGCACGGCGCGCAATCTGGTGGGTCTCGCCAAGCGCAATCCGAAGGTCGAACTCTACGGCCTCGACGCCTCCCGCCAAATGCTGGAGACCGCCGAAAAGAATCTCCGCAAATCAGGACTGATCGGACGCATCATTCTGCGACCCGAGCTGGCGGAAAATCTCCGCCACGAAACGACCTTCGGCCTGCGTGAACCTTTCGATGCGCTTTTCTTCTCCTACTCGCTCTCCATCATCCCCACCTGGCCGCTCGCCCTCGAAGCGGGACTGGCCAACCTGAAATCGGGCGGCACGCTCTACATCGTCGATTTCTGGGATCAGGGCGACCTCCCCGCGTGGTTCGGCAAGATGCTGCGCGGCTGGCTGAAGAAATTCCACGTCGCCCACCGGCCGGAACTCCTCACACAGTTACGCGCGTGGGAGGAAAAAGGTCTCGGCACCCTCACCGTGCAATCGGTCGCACGCCGCTACGCCTACATCGCGAAGTTTCAAAAGAGGTAGGATCAAAGCCGTATCGGCAGACCATCCCCCTCGATATTTTTTCGACAGAACCGGACACAAAAAAGCCTGCGATGTAAATCGCAGGCTTTTTCGTCAAACGGGAACGTGACGCACGGTCACATCCGCCTGGCTCAGGACGCCCAAGTGGTCAGTCGCAGCTCATGCTTCTGTACCATGTTCGGATGGAACGGCAGCACCCGCACATTGAACTGGTACGTACCGCTATCTCCGGCCTGCACCACGCCCTTGTAGAGGTACCAACCATCGGCGAGCTTATCCGCCGCCGCGAGCACATACGCGTGATAAACCGTACCGCTGGTCATGCGCACATACGCTTCCACCTGCACTTCTTCGGGCGCCAACTGGCCGAGATGCACCTTGCACTCCACGGCAAACTCGTCACCGACGCTGACGCGGAACGCACTGGGGTGTTTCCAGTGCACTTCCTTCGCCTGCACTTGGTGCCAGTTCGCGCGGATACGCTGCTTCCACGCTGCCAGTTGGATCGATCCCTGGTAATCGTTTTCACGTAGTTGACGCCCGTTGGCTCCCGCCGTGAGATAGAACTTGTTCGCGTAATCCTGCACCATGCGAAACGTGTTGTACTCCGGCCCCACCGTCTCCATGCTGCGGCGCATCCACTGCATCCACTCATGCGGCAGATCGCTGCTGTTGCGGCGATAGTAGAGCGGCGCGATCTGGTGTTCGATCAGGCTGTAGATCGAAATGCAATCGAACTCGTCCTGCACCGCCGGATCGGGGCTCTGCACTTCCTCGCCGATGGCCCAACCGTTGGTGCCGTCGATCGCCTCGTCCCACCAACCGTCGCGCACGCTCAGGTTGATGCCGCCATTCGGACACACCTTTTCGCCGCTGGTGCCGCTCGCCTCGAGCGGACGGGTCGGGTTATTAAGCCAGACGTCCACGCCATGATACATGTGACGGGCCACGTCAATGTCGTAATTCTCGATGAAGACAATCCGGTTCTTGAACTGCGGCATCTGCGCCACTTGATAAATGCGCTGGATCAACCGCTTGCCGCCGTCATCCGCCGGGTGCGCCTTGCCGGCAAACACGAATTGCACGGGACGCTCGGGGTGATTGACGATCGCTTCGAGACGGTTCAGGTCGCGGAACAACAGATTCGCACGCTTGTACGTCGCAAAGCGGCGGGCAAAGCCGATGGTCAGCAACCGCGGATCGAGCACATCCTCCGCCCCGCGGATATCCACCGCGCTGTAACCGGCGCGCATGCGCTGGTGATGCAGATTTTTGCGCGCAAACTGGATGAGCTTGATCTTGAGTTTCTGATGCACGGTCCAGAGCTCCTCGTCGGAGATCTTCTCAATGCATTTCCACGCCTCCTTGCTCGAACAATCGTCCTCCCAGAATGCCCCGCCCACACGCTCGATCATGGAGCGAATTTCGGGAGCCATCCACGTGAGGGTGTGAATGCCGTTCGTGATGTGACCGATCGGAATTTCCGCCTGCGGCACGCCGGGCCAGACCACCTGCCACATCTCCCGCGAAACGCGGCCGTGAATGGCGCTGACACCGTTCGACTGACGCGAGGTGCGCAGGGCAAGGATCGTCATACTGAACGGATCGCCCGCCTTGTTCTCCCACGGACGGCCCAGTTGGATGAACTCGTCGAAGCCCATCTTGCACTCACGGGCAAAATCGGTGAAGTACTTGCCCATCAGCTCGGGCGAGAACGCATCATTGCCCGCCGGGACCGGCGTGTGCGTGGTGAAATGATTCGAAGCCGCGACCGCCTGCAACGCTTCCTGGAAACCAAGCTGGCGCTCCATCATCCGGCGACGGATGCGTTCCAGCGAAAGGAACGCCGCGTGACCTTCATTCAAGTGATAGACCATCGGGTGCAAGTCCATCTCGCGAATGGCGCGCACACCACCAATGCCGAGAACGATTTCCTGCTTGATGCGCATTTCGTGATCACCGCCATAAAGCTGGTAGGTGATCTTGCGATCTTCCTCGTTATTGTCGGGAATGTCGGTGTCGAGCAGGAATAGACGGATCAAGCCGACGCGCACCTGCCAGACCTTGGCGTAAACGAGACGGCCCGGCAATTGCACGGAGATGAGCAACGGCTTCGCATCATCGCCCACGCGCACTTCGGTGATCGGCAGTTCATAGAAATTCCAATTCACCTGCTCGGATTCCTGCCAGCCATCCTTGTTAATCCGCTGCTTGAAATAGCCAAGGCGATACAACAAGCCCACCGCGATGAATGGAATCCCCAGATCCGAGGCCGCCTTGCAATGGTCGCCCGCAAGAATGCCGAGACCACCGGAGTAGATGGGCAGCGATTCGTGAAAACCAAATTCCGCCGAGAAATACGCGACCAGATTCGACTCTTCGTTCGGATAGGTCTTGCGATACCAGCGGTCCCCCTTGCTCAGATACGCATTGAGCTGGCCCATGACGTCGTCCAGATGATTGCAGAAATCGCCATCATTCGCCGCGCGCACAAGGCTCGACTGCTTGATTTTACGCAAGAGCCGGACCGGATTGTGATGACATTCTTCCCACAGGACGGGATCGAGCCGACGGAAAAGCGAAATAGCGCTTTCATTCCAACTCCACCAGAGGTTGTATGCGATCTCCCGCAACGCTTCGATACGCGGGGGGATTTGTGGGGTGACGGAAAACGTAAACGGCCAATCTGACATAACATTACCTCCTTAAGGTTTTCGACGATTCCAATGGCACAACGGCATTAAACGTAGTCGTGCAGCGGTTCGCTTGACCAGCAAATTTGAAGCCAAACTTGTGACAAATACACGTAGCGGCCGATTTGCCTCATCCTTTGCATCCCATTTGAGCAGAGAGTGAAACACATCATTACAAGTCACACGCGAACCCAAGGCACATACGTTAGTGCTACTTATCGGAACCAACCCCGAAATACTTGATTGAAAGGGATCTAAAATCGTTGTATGGGATTGGCCGTTAAGGCGCTCACTTATTAACCGCGGCGACTTTTGACAGGGATGAACCAGGGATAACGGATGAATTACGCTTCGTACAACTTCACGATGGACATCGTGCTCATGTGCATCGCCCTCGCCTTTCTCATTCGCGAATTCCCCGCCCGCACCGCCGCACTCACCCTCTTGTGCGTCTTCTCCTATATTGTCCCCCTCGCCCGCATCGAGAACGCCCTAATCCCCCCGGACACCCAAATGGAACTTCAGGCGAAGACTGAATCCACCCCCACGGACACCGCCCAAGACCCCGCCGCCGCCGCCCGAGAACAAGTACAACAAATGGCCAAGGGAGATCCCTCGCAAGTCACCCGCAACGTCACCGGCCTCTGGAGTACCGTCCTCAACGGCCTCTCCGGCATGCCCGGGGCGGGAGGTGGCCCCACGGTAAACGTCGACCAGATGGTCGCCGAACGCAACGGCTCCGCCACGCCCGAACCCAAGTCTGCCTTCAGCGCACAGATCAGCAGCCTCGAACGCTCCCTCCTGAAAGGTCGTTTTGGTCATAATATTTTGCGACCGCGCGAAGCCGTCATGGTCGAACAATTCTGGTTCTTTGCCCGCTGCTGCTTACTCCTCGGAGCCGCCTACTTCATTCTCTTCGACTGGAAGATCACCCTCAGCATCGTCAGCCTCTGCGTCATCCCGATCCACTATTACATGGTTCTCTTCCTATTCCTCGGCACCAACTGGAAAAAAACCGAACCTTGGTGGGGCACCTTCAAGGTCATGGGATTCGCCGCCGCCGTCCTGATCCTCCTCGCCATCATCGGACGCCAGATCCTCCGCCACACCGACAAACACAGCTTCCACATCCCCAATCCCGACGAATACCGCGCCCGGCTCGGCGGCATTGAATACGACTACGTCATCATCGGCAACAGCCTCGAACTCGCCGGCATCACCCTCGACCTCGCCACCAGCTATCTCGACGAAAAGAACCGTGGCCTCCTCCGCTTCCAGAGCGGTGCCGCCATTGAATTCGTCGCCCGCCAGAAAAAGAACTGAACAATCCCGTACGCCCGCCCAATTAATTCTTGGTTCGGACTTGCCCCGAGCCGATACATGACTAATTTAACTGCCATGAATCCCATCCGTTTCAGCGAAGAAGAAGATGCACCGTGCAAGGAATCCGAGAAAGACGCCAAGGGCCCGGTCCCTTTTGAAGCTCAACTCCTCGAAACCCGCACCATCCTCATCTACGGCGAGATCAACCAGAAACTCGCCCAGGAAGTGACCAGCAAACTGCTCGTCCTCGCCAGCAAATCGGATGACGACATCACCATCATCATCAACTCACAAGGCGGCCACGTCGAATCCGGCGACACCATCTTCGACATGATCCGCTACGTGAAACCGCGCGTGAAAATCGTCGGCACCGGCTGGGTCGCCAGCGCTGGCGCCCTCATCTTCGCCGCCGCGGACAAGGAAAACCGCTTCTGCCTCCCCAACACCCGCTTCATGCTGCACCAACCCAGCGGCGGCGTCGGCGGCCAAGCCAGCGACATCAGCATCGAGGCACAGGAAATCCTCAAAATGCGCGCCCGCCTCAACGAAACCTTCCACCAGCAAACCGGCCAGTCCATCGAACGCATCGAACACGACACCGACCGTAATTTCTGGATGACCGCCGAAGAAGCCAAAGCCTACGGCCTCGTCCACAAGATCATCAAAAAAGCCACCGAGCTCTAACCAGTCCGCTGGAATCAAAAAGGCCCGGTGCAAACCGGGCTTTTTTGATTATGAGGGATATGAAATACGCCTTCGCTGTTTTATTTCTTCTGTGCACTTCCCGCACATTCGCGAATCCCATTATTATTCTTGAACTCAAAGACCTGATTCGCCGATCTGATCTCGTCGCTATTGTTACGATTGATTCCCTCATCCAGTCAACCCCGCCACGAGCTCTGGCCCAAGTGACCCACGTTCTGAAAGGTCCTAGAGTTCACTATCTTGAACTTAAAGAACCTTATGGGGATTTTCTTCGCACAGGACGATTTCTGGTATTCCTGACTCGGACCAAGACGGGCTATGAACACCCCGGATGCGCCTCGTTCTTTTTAATTGAGAACGACTATGTGTATTGGACCTATCGAGGCATAAAACTGGATAAGGCCAAAGCTGAATTCGGCTCTTTTGGCTATTTGAAAGAGCCCTTGCAATCAGCCGTAAATCTTGTCCAAAGCCAATTGGACAAAACTCCCAAGAAACCTAATACCCCATCGCCTTAAGCACGCACACCGCGCTTTCCTTCGACCCCGGCGAGAGATAACGCAGCCCCTTGCCATTGTGGATCGCATTCGGCAGCCCCGTCCACGGCTCCACGCAGTAGAAGTCCGACGAAGCATCCTGCGTCCACGTCGTCACATCGAACCACGGCACATTGCCGCCCGCTTCCAGAGCGAACACTACGCCCTTGCCCGTGCCCTGTTCCAGCAGGGAAATCTCCTTCGATTTCAGCCCAAGATGGAACCGGTCGCTCAACTTTGGATCGGATAACGGCGTCACCGCCGAAGCCGCCGAACGCTCGATAATGGAACCGTTCGTAAAATCCTGATTTCCCCATTGCCCACACGGGATGTTCACCTCCCACCGCTCACGCGCGTCATGCGGCACGGCAAAGTAAAAATGATGTCCCATATAATAAGGCATCGGGTCCACCCCGTTATTGCTCGCCTCCAGCCGCACCTCAAGCTCTGCCTCGCCCAGTCGATAGACGACATCGAATACAAATTCAAATGGATACCACGCCTGCGTTTGCGGCGTCGGGATAATGCGCATCCGCAGGGTGTTCGGGTCCGACATCGGCACCACGCCGAAGACCGCATTGCGCGCAAAACCATGCATCGGCAGCTCACGTTTCGTACCCACCGCATCCAGCCACCAGCCGATCTCGCCATTCACCATGTGCCGCGCGATAAAGGGAAACAGGATCGGATTGCCACCGCGCACATGGGCGGGTTTGGACCAATCCGCCGTCTCCGGCCAATGAATGACCGCCTGTCCGTCCACCTTCCAGTTCAGCAAGCGAGCCCCCGCCTGCGGAGCAATCAATGCCGTCGAACGGCCATTGGAAAGTTCATACACGGACTGGCCCTGAAAAGTGATCGTGCGGAGCATACCGCCACACTTAGCGCAATCCGACGTGCCTCGTCACCACAAAAAACCCGGTGCCGTAAAGCACCGGGTTTTTCGTTATTCGAGAAAAACAGCCTCTCTATTCCGCTTCAACCTTCGAGCTGTGCCCGTTCGACCGGGAAGAGCCCCCGTTGGAGAGGCGGGTGAAGATCTGGCTGAATTCCGGCTTCGGCTCATTGCCGCCGCTCAGCGTCTTGGAATTACCCACGAACACCGCGCCGTCCTCGATCATCACGCGATTCGCGTGAAGGTCGCCATAGACCTGCGCCTTGCCCTTGATCTCAATGCGGCCCTGTGCGGTGATATCGCCCTGCACCTTGCCGTAAATGATCACATCTTTGACCGAGATTTCCGCCTTCACAACGGCTTCCTCGCCGATGGTCAGTTGACCATCTTCGGCCTGGATGTTGCCTTCAATGCGTCCGTCGAGGCGAAGCTCGCCCGAAAAGGCCAGAGAGCCTTTGAACTCGGCCGCGGCCGTGATCAAAGTCGTCTCAAGACCGGCAATACGGGTATTGGTCGCCGGGGAACGGAATACGTCAGTCAGGTTGGTTTTTTTGGTATCGCTCATGGGAGTAGGTAAGGTTTCTTGCGGTTCCGGATTTTCACCCGGAGCTGCGTCTGGTTTTTTTAGGAAGTTCTCGAACACAAGAGTATCAATCGAAAGGTTAGTCCAAATAAATTAGGAATATTTTACCCATAATGTTTTTTTCACAAAAAAAGTCGAGGAAATAGGAAAACAGAATGATTTACATCGCGAACATTTCCATTTAGCCAACACCTCCGTCCACAGAAAAACTCCTTTTGCCACGCCTTTTCCACCTTGACACTCCGCGCGGCACAAGCACACTGACACCTCGCCATGGTTCACCACATCAGCTTGCTCGAAGTCAAACCTTCCGTCACCCCGGAACAACTCGAATCCATCATGGTAGAGACGCGTATCCGTCTCCTCAAGATCCCGGAAATCAACAACCTCCGGGTTGGCAAGCGGATCGAAGTCAAAACCAATCCCTATACCTATTTCTTCTCCATGGACCTGGAAAACATGGACAAGCTGAAGTACGCCCAGGAAAGCGCCGTCTACACCCAGTTCCAAAAACAGGTGCTCGATCCCTTCTCCTCGAAAATCACCTCGTTCAACTACGAGATGGAGCCCGGCAAAGACGTCCGCTACTCCTGATCCCCGTCCGTCCGCCACCACCGGACGCATCCCGATCAGACCCGCACTCCCGCAGGAACCCACCTCCTGCCCTTGATTTCCTATTGTCTCCCCTATCCGGGCAAGGTAGTCTCGCCCCTCACCTTTTTTACTTTTATGGAAGAACTCAGCGAATTGCTCCAACTGCGCCACCAAAAGCTCGAAGCCTGGCGCCAACTCGGCATCGACCCCTTTGGCTCCGCCTATCCCGACGCCCTCACCACCAAGGAAGTGATCGACGGCTTTGAAGAAAACAAGACCGTCCGCATCGCCGGTCGTCTCGTTTCCATTCGCGACATGGGCAAGAGCGTCTTCGCCCACATCCAAGATCAATACGGCAAGTTCCAGATCTACGCCAACAAGCAAAGCCTCGGCGACGACGTCTTCGCCTACTGGAAGCTCCTCGACATCGGCGACTTCATCGGTGGCGAAGGCACCCTCTTCACCTCCAAGAGCGGCGAAAAGACCCTCAAGCTCTCCTCCCTGCGACTCCTCTCCAAGTCCCTGCGCCCCATCCCCAGCCAGTGGTATGGACTCTCCGACGTGGAAGCCCGCTACCGCCAGCGCTACGTCGACATGATCGTCAGCGAAGACGCCCGCAAGACCCTCCTCCTGCGCAGCCGCATCGTGCGCGAAGTCCGCAACTTCTTCGAAGCCCGCGGCTTCAACGAAGTCGAAACCCCCATGATGCAGGCCGTCGCCGGTGGCGCCGCCGCGCAGCCGTTCGTCACCCACCACAACGCCCTCAACATCGACCTCTTCCTCCGCATCGCCCCCGAGCTCTACCTCAAGCGCTTGCTCGTCGGCGGCATGGGCAAGATATTCGAACTCAACCGCAACTTCCGCAACGAAGGCATCTCCCGCAAGCACAACCCCGAGTTCACCATGCTCGAAGCCTACTGGGCTTTCGCTGACTTCGAAATGATGGCGCAGCTCGTGGAAGAACTCATCACCACCGTCGCCGAAAAGGTCATGGGCACCCTCGTCGTCGGCCCCACCCAGATCGACCTCACCCGCCCGTGGCCGCGCAAGAAGTACAACGACTGCATTACGGACGTCGCCGGAGCCGACTGGTTCCAGCTCACGCCCGAAGGCCGCCGCGCCAAGGCCGCCGAACTCGGCGTCGAGATTGGCCCCGACCTCGTCGACTTCGAAGTCACCAACCAAGTCTACGAAAAGCTCGTCGAAGCCAAGCAAAAGAACCCGCTCTTCGTCACCCACCTGCCCAAGGAACTCGTTCCCCTCGCCCGCCAGAACACCGAGGACTCCAGCGTCGTCGACGTCTACGAACTCATCATGGCCGGACAGGAAATCTCCCCCGGTTACAGCGAATTGAACAACCCCATCGTCCAACGCGAACGCCTCCTCGAACAATCCGGCGGCGAAAAGATGGACCTCGACGAGGACTTCCTCGCCGCGCTCGAATACGGCATGCCCCCCGCTGGCGGTATCGGCATCGGCATCGACCGCCTCGCCATGGTCCTCACCGGCGCGGAATCGATCCGCGACGTCCTCCTCTTCCCGCTGCTCAAGCCCAAGGCCTGAGCGCGGCTGACGCTGAACCCATTTGGAAAGCGGGAGCTTGCTCCCGCTTTGTCGTACCGCGCCTCGATGTCTGGGCTTGTGCTTTCAGCTGTCCAACCGAAAGCAAGAAACTCGTCCTACCGGCTGCCTTCAGCAGCAAAAATCTCGCACACCTAACAAACGTAGCCAACCTAACGCAAACATCTTTCCGCGCTTTCTGCTAGAAATAGACTCATGCGCGGACTCTCTTCATTTCAAATCTCCCATTTGAAATCTGAAATCCTGCTTCCCCCGGACCGGGACCAAGAAAGCGGTGTAGACGTTGGGAGCCGTTCGGAGCGCGATCCCACTTTTTTCGCCACCCCCACCCAATGGCCGTTTGCATTTAAACTTGCACCCAGTGCCCCATCCCTAATACTTCCCACCAGAACCGGCTACTCCGTAATTTTTCCTGTCATGTCCACTTCTGTTGATCCCTCCGCGCCTGCGCCCCCCCGCATGCCGTTGGGCCTGGCCAACGCCTACACCTTTCAAGTTTTCAATACCGTCTCCTTCTCCATCGTCCTCGGCGTCCCGATGATGCTCTTCTTCAAGCAACTCGGCGCCAGCGCGACCATCCTTGGCATCGTCGCCGCACTCCCGCCCCTGCTCAACATCCTGCAAGTTCCTGCCGCCCGCTTTGTGGAAACCATCGGCTACCGCAAGTTCGTCCTGCGCGGCTGGAGCGCCCGCAGCTACCTCATCATCGGCATGGCCGTCACCGCCTTCCTCCCCGGTCGCATTGATACCGCCACGCGCATCGCCCTGATGCTGCTGCTGCTCTTTCTCTACAACGCCTCACGCGGTATTTCTGTTTGCGGATTCCTTCCATGGATGACCAAGCTCGTGCCGGAAGAAATCCGCGGCCATTACATCTCCCGAGATCAAATGTCCGGAGCCCTGGCTGGCGTCGGCGCGCTCTTGTTGAACTCCTATTTCCTGCGCGAAGGTTCCTCACTCTACGCTTTCGGCGGCATCTTTCTCTTCAGCTTCGCCTCCGCCATGGCGAGTCTCTACTTCCTCCAAAAGATTCCCGACGTACCGGTCGAAGCCACCCCCTACAGCAGCGGCAAAGTGCCGTGGCGCGAAATGCTTTTCTACCCGCCCTTCTTCAAGTTCATGATCTTCAATGTCATCGCCAATTCCGCCTTTGCCGCTGCAGGCGTCTTCTGGATTCCGATGTTCCGCGACCTCTTTCACTTCAGCAGCTCGAAGACATTGCTCCTCGCCAGCCTCAGCGTCTTCGTCAGCGCCTGCTCACTTTTTGCCTTTGGCAAAATCGTCGACCGCGTAGGCAGCCGTCCCATCATCGCCCTGGGACTGATCTTCTTTACACTCCATTTTCTCGGCTGGGCGCTCACCGCCTCGCGGGTCCTGCCGCTCACCTACACCTGGCTCATCATCATCCAGATCAGCGCCGGACTCTGCGGCTCGCTCTACAATCTCGGCAATACCCGCATGCTCATGAGCATTGTACCCGCCATGGGCCGCAGCCACTTCTTCGCCCTCTTCAGCGTCATCGTCAGCCTCGTGCTCGGCCTCATGCCGGTGCTCTGGGGGATCATCCTCGACAGCCTCAGCAACTGGCATCACATCACTTGGGGATGGGAATGGAACAAGTATAGTTTTCTCTACATCGTCCTCGCCCTCACCATGGTCGTCGCTCAATACTACCTGCACCGTCTGGACGAACCCCGTGCCATGCGAACCGACGAATTCATGCATGAACTGTTGATCAACACGCCGTCCCGGGCCATCACCCGGCTCTTCTTCCGCAAACCGCTCCCATGAAACGCTGGCTGGAACGACGCTTCGCCCCCAAACTGGGAGCTGCCCTGATCCGCCTGCTCGGCGGCACGGTTCGGCTGCATGTCCATGACCCGTATCATTTTCAGGAGAAGCTCAATCGCGACCCCGTCCTCTTCGCGTTCTGGCATGACAGTCTTTTTCTGCTCCCCTATATCCAACGCCAGCTCTTCCCTCACTTCCGCCTTGCGGCCATGATCAGCCGCAGCAAAGACGGCAACCTCATCTCCAACATCATTCACGAATTCGGCATGTACGCCGCCCGCGGGTCCAGCTCCAAGCGAGGCTCCGCCGCACTGCTCGCCCTCATGCATTGGCTGGAGGAAGGGATCGACGCCGCCATCACCCCGGACGGCCCACGCGGCCCACGACACCAAATTCAACCGGGCGTACTCCATCTCGCCCGCAAATCGGGCCATTCCATCATCCCGCTACGCATCGAGTATTCCCACAAGATCCAGCTCCGCAGCTGGGACCGATTCCAGATTCCCTGGCCATTCGCCCGCTGCGATTTCCATTTCGGCGCTCCGATCACCATCGCTTCCAACGCCAACGACGACGACTTGAATCGCGCCGCGAGCGAACTCGCCGACGCAATGGGCCGCTGATCACTTCAACAACTTCTGCGACCACTCGATCATCGCCTCGGGCGACGGATTATCCTGATTGATCCACCTCAACAACTCTTCATTGATGATCCGTTCCAACTCCGGTGCCGTGGCAATAAACGGCAACGGTTGCGCATAAGCCGCCGCACTGTAAAACACCTGCTCGGCAGTCGAACGCGAAGCTCCCGGCCCAGCATGAGCAGACAGCCAATTCGACCGCGATGGCTGTGTCGCGAGTGCCCGCGCCAATCGCGCCGCGTCCTTCGGACTCGTGCATTGGGCCGACACGGTCCACCCGCGCGCCTTCACCACGGTGGAACGGTTTTCATCCTTCGGCAATGGCGCCACCCCCCACCGCAAGTCCGGCCGCGAACGCAACTCCCGCAGCAACTCCGCCCCCGCAATCGCCATACTGGCCCGCCCCTGCACAAACAGCTTCCCGCTCACTGCCGAGGGCGGTCGCGGCACGATCACGTAACGCTTGAGAAAATCCCGCAAGTAGGTCAACGACTTCACCTGCGCCGCCAGCGTCTTGGGCGTGCCCACCTGCCAGGACGTCCCGTCATATAAACTGCCACCTGCCTGCGCCGCGAAAGCCTGCCACACATCAAAACGCAACGGCAGCTCCAGCGAATAAAGAGGCTCTCCTTGATCATTCGACGGCGCGCGATAAATCGCCTGACTGATACCGAGCAACGTCTCCCATGTCCAATGCACATCGGGATAAGCCACCCCCACCCGATCAAACGACGCCGTATTATAATAGAGAGAGAGCAGCGTAAACTCCGACGGAAAACCCAATGTCTTGTCCCCGCGCTGAAAGGTCGCCAACACTCCCGGCACCCATTCGGCGGCATCTCCCGGCGTCACCTCTACCGGAGCGATTTGCCCCGCCTGCTTCAAGGCTTCCGCCTCCGTTGATTCAATCAGAAAAACATCCGGCAATCGCCGCTCCGCCAACGCCACGCGCAGAGACTCGCGATACTTCTCCTCGGAATCATACACCGTCAACTGCACGCGATAGCCACTGCTCTTTTCAAACTCGCGAACAATTCGCTCCCACGCCGCACCCGGAATTTCCCCGGTAAAAATCCACGCACTCAGTTTTCCCACCGATCCCGGCACCAACGCCGGAGACTCGGCATCCACCGTCAACGGAGAGCTTGTTTTATCAAGGACCGGTCCACGCATCGTCACCCATAAGGCTCCTGCCAAGACTAATAAAATGGCCACGACAGCCAGTGTGATTCCCCATCGATGCATCGCCATTCTTTAGCTCCTCCAGCCCCCTTCGCAAAGCGTCATTTTCCCATCGTTAATAATGTGACTGCAAAAACGGTAATTTTTTCCGCCTTCGGTCCGATATGCCTACCATGTTTTCAGAGTCTGCCTGGTCCACCCAGGAGCTTGCTGCTATTGAGGAATTACAACAAAAAATATCGGCCACGCGCCGCACTCTCGGCCTCTCCACCACGCCCATTTCTCCCACGGAACGCGAATCGGATTTTCTCCGCTTGTGGAATGAGCGGCTGCCTCAAGTTCAGGCGATTTCACTCTCCCTATGGGATACCGCCTTACAACGAACCTGTCTTCAACCCGAGGATCGCTTTCTTTTCCTGAAGACCCTTTCGCCATTTGCGGAGCTCCCGTTGAACCGCGAACAAATTTATGCACTCCGGCTTCAAGCTGAAGAAACCGCCCGGCAAGCCAGTCGTCAGCAGACAGGCTCGACTGAAACAACGCTCGACGAAATCTACGAGCGCTTTGGTCACGAATCCGGACTGACTCCCGAACAGGTGACTGCCTGCGTTCAGGCCGAGCACACACTCGAACGCATTCTGGCCCGTCCTCTCGTTCCGATTTTGCAACTCGCCCAGACAGCGCACGCCCAAGGCAAGGCGATCCTCATTCTCGCGGATACCGTTCTCGACAAAAACCATCTCTTCGAAATTCTCCACCATATCGGTTATCCCCTCACACCCAACCTGCTTTTCACCACTGCCGCATACCGTGCGAATCTCGCCAATGGCGGCCTCATACGCCGGGCGGCCAAAGCCCTTTCCATTTCCCCCCAGCAGATTCTTCATATCGGACATGACCCCGAGATCGACGCCAGCGCCGCGCGACTGGCGGATGCATCCTGCCTCCTGCACCCCTACAGCCCACCGGTTACCGCCTCCGTACAACATCAATCCCTCGACGTTCGCCACACGGAATCGCTTCTGCGCGGCACGGCTTGCACCCTGACTTTTCCACCGTCACTACCCCCGGATGATCAATCCTTCTGGCTGCAACTTGGCGCGCTCAGCGTAGGGCCAATGCTAACCTGCTTCATCCTGTGGCTCGCCGCCCAATGGCAGCGGCAGCACATTCAACACGCCTATTTCCTTGGACGCTCGGGACACCTGCTGCACCAGATCTACCTAATCCTCCAGCAACAGCATCCCGAACTCCCCCCGGCGGAGCATCTCCATGCATCGCGCCGCGCCTACCTTCTTCCCACACTCGGCTGTCAATATTCACCCGATCTTCCAACTCTCTTCAGGGGATATGGATCCTGCCCGGTCTCCGAACTTCTTTCCCAGCTGGATCTGGATCCCGAACTCTTCGTCTCAGCCTTGAACAAGGCCGGATTTCATTCCCCCGAAACACCCATTGATCCGCGGCAAAACCCCGTGCGCCTGCAACGTCTCTTTCGCGATCCAGACCTACTCGGAGCCTTGACTGAACGGGCGCAGGGCGAACGCGAAATCCTTTTGCGCTATCTTCAGCAACAACATCTCACCACCGATTGCCCGACAGCTCTCGTCGATCTCGGCTGGAACAACACGGCCACCAAGTCACTGCTCTCGATTCTCCACCATGAGGAAATCCATCACAATCTGACTGGCTTTCATCTCCTCACTCTCCCCGGAGCCCAAGCCCCGCAACTTGTCGATTACCATTATCACAGTTATCTGGCCCACAACGGAGAACCGCTCTCCCTCAGCCAGACTCTCTCCACGGGCCGCGCCCTTCTCTATACCCTCTGCGCGGCCGATCAACCGCCGCTACGCTATTTCACCCACCTCCAGAACAGCGTCAAACCGCACCACAATCCGCTGCCTACCGACCCGGAGCAAACCGCGCAATTGAACACGCTGCATCAAGGCATCTTTGCCTACGCCCAAGCCATCTTTCAGTCTCCGCTTCACACCACGCTTCTCGAAACACCGCCCGAGATTGCTGTCGCCGAATTCACACGACTCGCTCTTGCCCCCACCTCTGAGGAAGCCCTCAAGCTGGGAGCGCTGCATTACCTCAACGGATCACCCCATCCACGCCCCCTCGCCGTTTTTCCGCACGATAGTCTTTCGCCTCAGGAATTACTTACCACTTACCAGCAGGCGGAATGGAAACCGGGCCTGCTGCATCAGCAGACACCCCAATCTTGGCTGCTCCGTCAACTTGTGGAAGAAGACGCGTAAAAGCGCGATGGAAAATCCGACTCAGCGAATCGCGGAGGACTTCTCCTGCTTTCGATCGGTCTCCTGACACAACACCAGCGCCAACCGGCACAGCGCGCGCTTCAAATGCGCCATCCGATCTTCCCCCTCGGCATCCGGCTCCTTGCTATTGCCTTCGCGCATCAACCGAAACGTCAGCGCATGACGCAAGGCCTTGTCGAGATGATTGTCCTGCGGCTCGGAACGCCAAGCATCCTGTTGATGCCCCTGCTTCAAGCCTGTTGACATAATTTCCCTCACCACATCCGCCGCCAACTGGGCCGGATCCGAGCCTGCTTCTTTCTCTGGATGATGCGCCATACAATAAACTCTTCTACCCCTAATATCCGACGAACCTGTACAAAAAACCAGCCCAGAGATTCACCAATTAAAATGTCCTGCACCCTGCACGCCCCCTTTCCCAAACCTCTGCAAAATGCGCGCGAAACTCTACGCACTCCCGTCGTCTCCACTTTGTCGAAACAAGAATAATTCCTTTGGAAAGAACGAGTAGCAAGCACCGTGCGAGGAGTGGCATCACCGCCGCTCTTCTATGACCGCTCCTTCCACCACCCTTAAACGAGAAATTCTATGATCCCCTTCATGAAAGGCACCTTGACCGACCGTGTCGCTTTCATCACCGGTGCCGGCTCCGGTATCGGTAAAGCTTCCGCCAAGGCACTCGCCTATGCCGGAGCCTCTATCGCCGTGGTCAGCCGCACTCACGAAGAAGTGGAAATCACCAGCATGGAAATCCGCAGCGGTGGCGGCAACGCCATCCCCATCGTCGCCGATATCTCCTCCAGCGCCGAACTGCTTGAAGCAGTCGAGCAAACCGTTGTCCAATGGGGACGCATCGACATTGTCCTCGCCAATGGCGGTATCAACGGCGTCTGGGCCCCCATTGAAGAAATCGACGAAGCGGAGTGGGAAAAGACCCTTGCCATCAACCTCAAAGGAACTTTCCTCACCATCAAGCACGCTGCGCCCTACCTCAAGCGTCAGGGTGGTTCCATCATTGTCACCGCCTCAGTCAACGGCAACCGCATCTTCAGCAATACGGGGGCCACCGCTTACTCCTGTTCCAAAGCCGGGCAAGTCGCCATGACCAAAATGCTCGCTGTCGAACTCGCCAAATACCGCATCCGCGTCAATGCCATCTGTCCGGGAGCCATCAGCACCTTGATCGACAACAACACCGAACATCGAAACCTTGAAACAGAAAGTATCCCCGTGGAATATCCCGAGGGGCCCATTCCCCTCACCGGCAATACCCCGGGATCTGCCGGTCAGGTGGCCGAGCTCGTTTGGTTTCTCGCCTCAGACGCTTCCAATCACATTACCGGAACCGAGATCTACATCGACGGAGGCCAATCCCTTCTTCAGGGGTGAAACTCCGCTACCGGAGGAATTCAGCCGTTAAGCTTTGTGGACCATCGTTTCGGGGAGAAGTTCAGAATTCGACTTTTTCGAGGTCAACAACGACACCACCACCAGCACCACAAAGGCCAGTGGAATCGTCACAATCCCCGGTTGACTGAACGGCGCCAGCGCGTCCGCTGGATTCAATCCGTAAACATGCTGATAGGCTTCCTTGCTGAACAAAACCCAGGTCAGCGAGGAAAGCATTCCCACGATAATGGAAAGAGTTACCCCGGTCTTGGTCGTCCCCTTCCAGAACAGCACCATGACCAGCGCGGGAAGATTCGCCGAAGCGGCAATATTGAACGCCCATCCGACAAGGAATGTGACATTCATTTTTTCAAACGCAACGCCCAGTATCATCGCCAATACCCCCACCACCACCGCCGCTAGCTTGCCCGCCGTCACTTTCGCCCCATCGTGCAAATCGATCTTGCAGAAGTTTGTCAAAATATCATGCACCACCGCACCGCTGGCGGCGAGGATGAGACCGCTCACCGTGCCCAGCACCGTCGTGAAGGCAATGGCCGAGATCACGGCAAAAGCCAGTTCGCCAAAAGTCCGGGCCAGCAGCGGGGCCGCCATGTTACTGTTCGTCACATCGAGCGCGCCACTCGTCATCGCCCCAAAGCCCAGATAGAGCGTTAACACATAGAAGAATCCAATACTCGCAATTCCCACCACCGTGCTCTTGCGCGCGCTGGCCTGATCTTTAACCGTGTAGTAGCGAATCAGGATGTGCGGCAGCGAAGCCGTTCCAGCAAAGAGCGCCAGCATCAGCGAGACGAAATCGACCTTGGCTTTCCAATCCCCGTTGTGCAATCCCTTGAACGTCGGACTCGCCCCCGGTACCAACAAGTCGCTGCCGGGCTTCAACTGAGCCCGATACACCGTCGTGACCGCCGTGCCCACGTCAGTCTTTTCGGTAAGCTTCTTCGGCTCCTGACGCCAGACCTCCACCTGACTCTTTTCAAGCACGCTAAAGTATTCGAACGGCCCCAGCGGTCCAGTGCTTGCCACATCGCCCGGCAATCGCCGGATGTGACCAACCGGTTGCAGATCCCCCTCGCCCGGCCCCCGCCCTTGTGGAACACCGTTAACGAATGTCTTCTTCGCCCCGTCCGGCGAAGTCAGTACGGTCACGCGTTGCTCCTGTAAATCTTCCGGGGCCACTGTAAACCCGCGTTGCATAATCATCACTGTCAGAATCGCGCAGAAGAACACCAGCAACGAGCCCTTGATGAACTGTACCCACGTGGTCGACACCATCCCTGCCGTCACCACGATCGTGACCACCACCACGCCAACCAGCAATACGCCAGTAAGATGCGAGAAACCAAGCAGCGGCTTCACCAGTGCCCCCGCGCCAACCATCTGCGGAATCAGGTAGAACAAGCTCACCACCAGCGTGCTGATCGCTGCTGCGAGTTTGACTCCGCGCGAATGGAACTGAGCATCGAGCGCATCGGCAAACGTAAACTTCCCCATGCGCTTGAGCGGCTCCGCAATCACGAAAAGCGCCACGATCCAGCCCGCGAGATACCCGATGGAATAAAGAAAACCGTCGTAACCGTAAAAAGCGATCATCCCGCAAATGCCCAGAAACGATGCCGCCGAAAGATAATCCCCGGCAAATGCAATGCCGTTCACAAACCAGTGAATCTGCCCATGTGCAGCGTAATAACCGTGCGACGATTTCGCCTTCGATCCGAGATAAAAACTGATGCCCAGCACACCCGCCACAAAAACGCCGAAAACCAAAATTGCGGTCCACGATGCCTGATAAATCATACCTGTCCTTCTCCCCTCAGCTTGTTCTCAACCGACCTGCGAACCACCCTGCTCGTGATGATCATCCTCCGCGTGATAGAGGTAGAGCACTGCCAAACCGAATGCCACCGCAATCAAGCCCATTCCAGACCAGATCGCCACATTCACCCCCCCCCACCAAGGATGAGACATGACCTCGGGAGCCAACGCATTGACGCCGATAAATCCCGCATAAAGAAAGAGATAGAGAAAGAAAAGACGCAACCCCCAACGCGCATTCCGCTGCGAACACAGTGATGATTGTGACATCGGTCACAACTTGCACCAGCATCGCACGCCGCGCAAGTTATTTTTTAATAGCCGCATAATCCACACTAATAATATAAAAGCCCCCCCCAAATTCGAGAAGGGCTGAATTGCATTTGACATATGTTAAGCCGCTGTCAAAATCCACCCATGAGTTCACCTTTTCTGGCTCCATCCCAAGTCAAAGTCGTCGGCGATGCCCTCCCCAATATTCCGTGGCAGGATCGTCCCGCTGGCGATCCCTCCGTCGTCTGGCGTTACACCCATAACCCCGTCATCCCGCGCAATCCGTTCCCGGAAAGCAACAGCGCGTTTAACAGCGCCGTGGTCACCTTCAAGGGCAAGTTCGCGGGCGTCTTCCGTTGCGACCACACAGATCGCAATCAGGAGCTGCATGTCGGCTTCAGCGACGATGGTCTGAAGTGGAACATCAACCCGCAGAAAATCAAATTCATCGGCGCTGATCCCGACATCGCCAAGTGGGTTCTCGGCTACGATCCGCGCGTTGTTTGGCTCGAAGATCGCTACTACATCACGTGGTGCAATGCCTATGCAGGCACCCCCACCATTGGCGTCGCCTGGACAAAGGATTTCGAAACCTTCCATCAAATCGAGAACGCCTTTCTGCCCTTCAACCGAAATGGCGTGCTCTTCCCGCGCAAGATCAACGGCAAGTATCTCATGCTCAGCCGACCGAGCGACAACGGGCACACCCCCTTCGGCGACATCTTCGTCAGCGCCAGCCCGGATATGACCTACTGGGGTTGCCACCGCCACGTCATGGGTCGCGGCATCAGCCAGTGGCAGGGATTGAAAATCGGCGCGGGTCCGATCCCGATTGAAACCAGCGAAGGCTGGCTGATGTTCTATCACGGCGTGCTGCAATCCTGTAACGGGTACGTTTACAGTTGGAGCGCTGCCTTGCTCGACTTGGAAAAGCCGTGGAAGGTGATCGCCGCACCGCGTCCATACTTGATGTCACCGCAAACCCCGTACGAATGCATGGGCGACGTGCCGAATGTGACGTTCCCCTGCGCCGCGTTGGTCGATGCCCCCTCGGGTCGTTGCGCAATCTACTACGGCTGCGCCGATACGGTCACAAGCCTCGCATTCTGCCGCGTGGACGAAGTCCTCACCTGGCTCAAAGCCAATAAAGCCTGATCGTTGCTCACAAACAAAAACGCCAGCCGTGTTCTGCGGCTGGCGTTTTTGTTTTAGAGAGTGTTTGCTGACGTACCCCTTTGCGCCGTCGAAGCACGCACGACCAGATCAACGGATACTTGAAGCTTCTGCCCCTTCGCCCCAGCGATTTTCCCCTCCACCCGATCCACCGCCTGCTTGGCAGCGAGCCGTCCGATCTTATAGCTATCCGGTCGAATCGTGGTCAGCGCCGGATGCAAACGCGCGCTGAAACTCAAGTCCGCAAAACCGATCACCGACAAGTCGCGCGGAATTTTCAACTTCAACTTGGCCGCCGCTTCATACACCCCCGCCGCGATGGTATCCGTGGCGGCGAAAATCGCCGTGGGTCGCTGCTTGCACCTCAACAGCTCAAGCGCCTTCTCCACGATCTGCAAATCATTCTCCAATTCGATTGTTTGGCAGGACGCACCTCGCTCCGCTTCGACCGCCTTTTCAAAACCATCGCGTCGATCCCGCGCCCAACTGTCCTTCAAAAAACCCGTCAGATGCCCCAGTCGACGATGACCGAGATCCAGCAAATGTTGCGCGGCGATCTTGCCCCCGCCCCGGTCATTGGCACTCACGGAGTCCGTTTGAAATTCCCGCGGCAAATCATGATCAATCGTCACCACGGGCACTTTCCGATTGGTGAACTCGTGAATATGCTCCTCGTAGAGCAGCGCGAACGGCGGCCACAGAATCACCGCATCCACCCGGCGATCCAGTAGTTGATAAATCACCTTCAGTCCGTCCGTCGGCGCATTATCGGAAATGTGACTACTGCTGAAATTGGCGTCCTTGATCGTGGAATGATGCGCCCACATCAGGATCGGGCTGTACTCCGCACCGACCAATTCATCATGCAATCCGTACAACACCTCGGCCCAATACGAATCTACCGGCGGCACCAATACGCCCACCGATTGGCTCCGCCCACTCTTCATTCCCCGCACGAGCAAATTCGGGCGGTAACCGAGCCGCTTCGCCACCGACAACACCTTGCGTTGCGTCTCCTCCGACGGACCGGGATCTCCGTTGAGCACAAGGGAAACAGTCGGGCGCGACACCCCCGCGAGTCGGGCAATGTTGGCTTGGGTCGGTCGTGAAATTGTGGGTCGGGCAGGCATGGGGTTACATCAACTTTTGCCCAAGCTTGTGCCAATACCGTCCGATGACAAGGCCGCAATTAACCTATGACAACTGCCCCAAGACTTTCAGAAAAGATCCACGCAATCCCTAGCCAATTCGAAAAACGGGGGTATGTTTTATCAGGAGGCGTGCCCATGCACTTCAAAGACCGGTTTCAAGCCGGAAAAGCCTTGGCGAACAAGTTAACTGCCTACAAGGACCGGAACGACGTCCAGGTTCTGGCCCTGCCCCGGGGCGGTGTGCTTGTAGGCTACGAAGTGGCTAAGGCCCTCCCTGCGCCGCTGGACGTGCTGGTTGTTCGTAAGCTGGGACTCCCCGAGTACCCCGAACTGGCCATTGGCGCGCTGGCGGCAGGCGATGTCGACCGGGTATCGCCTGCCGCGGTGGAGCAATTCCATGTCACTCCCGAAGCACTGGAGCGCGTCATCGACGCCGAGCGCAAGGAACTGCATCGCCGCGAACACTGTTACCGCGGCAATCGTCCCCTTCCCGATCTCAAATCGAAGATCGTTATCCTCGTCGATGACGGCATCGCCACCGGCCTCACCATGCAGGCCGCCATTCTTTCCGTGCAACAACATAACCCCTCCCGCGTTGTCGTCGCCGCGCCCGTCGGAGCCGCCGATAGTTGCGCCGAACTCGCCCGCATGGCCGACGAAGTCGTCTGCGCCAGCATCCCCCGGCACTTCGATGCCGTCGGCGCGTGGTATGGCCATTTCGATCAAACGACCGATGCGGAAATTTTGGAGCTACTGGAGCATATCCGGCTTCAACCCGCGCTCTGACTCAGCGCCTCGTAGCCTGCTTCATAAGAACTCTGCTCTACCCTTCGATGTTAGTGAATCAGCCCCCAATCTCGTAAGCGAACCGACCTTCCAAGGGAATATATTGAATCGAGAACGAGTGCGTCTGACCAAACCAAATAGGTGTGCGCGGTTCTTTTAGCCATTGCTGAAGACGCTCGATACCCTCCGCGTCAAACAACTCCATGATCTTTTTGCGCTGAATGCGCAATACCGCGTTCAGTGTCAAATCCCAATGCGACTCTCCATATAAGGTCCCAATCATCGAGTGGCTTATCCTCTTGGGGTCAATATACCGATAACTCAGCCTCGCAACCGAATAGGGATTCACAATCTCACTGTTCTTTTTGGGAACGTGACCATCTGAAAAGGAAAAACAAAACGGATAGTCTTTCGCGAAGGGAACAATCTGTTCCGAAATCAGTGTTGAACTGAGAGGATATGACAAATAACCGGGAATCTTCGCCTTGAACTGCGGAACAAGCGGGGTTGTCATAAGGTCCGCTACAGCTGAAAAGCTGAAGTAAGAGGTGTGCACTCGGGGAGACTCGAACTCCCATGGATTTCTCCACACGCACCTCAAGCGTGCGCGTCTGCCATTTCGCCACGAGTGCTTTAAGGAAGGGCGACTATATGGGAAACCGCGGTGAATTGTCTAACGGAAAATTGTCTTTCTCGAAGATTTTCTTTTTCCCGGGGGAACCCGGGATACGGAAATCAAATTAACGGCGCTAATCGAAACACCACCCACGGCGTTAACGCTGTTAATTTCATATCTTTCCCGATGCAAATGGCTTGCCTTGAAGGCCGCAAACAGGCTTAGGTGGCCTATGCCGACGCTGGTTTTTGGACATAAGAATCCCGATACAGACGCCATTTGCTCCGCCCTGGCGTATGCCGATTTTCTCTGCCGCACCGAGCGGCCCGACGCGCTTGCCGCCTGTTGCGGCGAAATCAACGCGCGCACCAAGTTCGCCCTGCAACAGGCGAAGATGGACCCGCCCCGCCTGATCATGGATGTGCGGCCCACCGTGTCGCAGATCGCCCAGCGCGAGGTCATCTTCGCTCACGAAGGGGAAAGCCTCCACACCGCCTTCAACCGCATGCGCCAGCGCGATCTCCGCAGTCTGCCCGTGCTCAATGCCGAGGGTAAACTCCTTGGCCTCGTCTCGATCACCAAGCTCGTCGGCCTGCTCCTGCCCGATTATCAGGACATCGATCACGCCCGCAATATCGAGACCAGCCTCTGCCGCATTTGCGAGGCACTGAAGGGCGACTTCCAGCATGTCTACCAGCCCGAGGAGGAAGTAGAATTTCTCCTTTCCGTCGCCGCCTACAGCGCGGAAAAATTCACCGAGAAGATTCACCACTATCCGCCCGAGCGACTCCTCATCGTCGCGGGCGACCGCCCCACTGTGATCAAGCCCGCCATCGAATACGGCGTGCGCGGTCTCGTCATCACCGGTGGCTACAACATCAGCGACGAACTGCTCGCGCTCGCCCGCGAACGCAACGTCACGGTCATCTCCAGCCCGCACGACACCGCCTCGACCACGCTCCTGATCAAGTGCGCCAAGCGGATCACTCTCGCGCTGGAACCCGATTACATTGCCCACAACGAGCACGCGCTCATCAAGCCGTTGCGGCACGCGCTGCAGGATTCCGCCCAGCCGATTTTCCCTGTACTCAATGATGCCGGAAAACTTCTCGGCGTGTTTTCCAAGTCCGACCTCGTCAATCCGCCGGTCTGCCAGCTCATTCTCGTCGACCACAACGAATTCGGCCAGGCCGTCAGCGGCGCGGAGGAGGCGGACATCCTCGAGGTCATCGACCACCACCGGCTCGGCGGCGGCCTCACCTCGCGCGAACCGATCCGCTTCATCAACGAACCCCTCGGCTCCACCTGCACCATCGTAGCCCGCATGTTCCGCCAGCGCCAGATCGCGCCGGATCCCGGCATCGCGCTCTGCATGGCGGCGGGAATTATTTCTGACACGTTGCACCTCACCTCGCCTACCACAACGGAGATCGACCGCGAGATCCTGAGCTGGCTCGGCACGATGACCCCGGTGCCGGTCAGTCAATTCGCCGATCAATTTTTCGCCACCGGTTCTGCGCTGCAGGTCAACACGCCCGAAGTGGTCGTCGGCGCGGACTGCAAGCAGTACGAGGAAAACGGCTGGAAGATCGCCGTCGCGCAGGTCGAGGAACTCGGCTTCGACCATTTCTGGCCGAAGCAGAACGAACTGGCCGCCGCGCTCACGGAATTGCAACGCTCGCGCCAGCTTGATTTCGCCTGCCTGCTCATTACCGACATCACCACGCACGACAGCTACCTGCTCTGCGCCGGAAACGAGCGCATCATCGGCGCCATCGATTATCCCCGGAAGGAAACCAATCTCTTCCACCTTGAAGGCATCGTCAGTCGCAAAAAACAGCTCCTGCCGCACCTCTGCAACGTGCTCAATAAAGTCGCCCGCGATCAGGGCTGACCAGCGTGACGCTGGACTCAATAGCTGGCACGCGATGCGGTCCGCTTTTGGACACTGAGAGTTTTGCCCACCAAAAATCTTCTAGCAAGAGGTATGGCAGAGGTAATGTCTGCGCCTGATCCTATTTTCGCAGACGGTGCCCAAGCCCCTGGGCGCGGTTGGCCTTATGACCTCTGGAAGCCTTTAAGCCGGATCCTTCCCCTCTGCCATACGTCCTTAGCCTAACAATATAAGTAGCACTTCCAAGCCGAATACGATCCCAATATTACCTTCTTCATTAGCTCCCCTCCCCCGCACTTTCCACTTTACTTCCCGCTTCTTGTTCCTTTAGCTACGCTAACGATACTTTGTCTCTTATTTAACCGGAACTACTGACTTTATGAGCACCGATTTGTCCGCTACCGATTTCCCCCATCGCCGCCTCAACCCCCTCACGGGCGACTGGATTCTCGTCTCGCCCCACCGCACGAAGCGCCCGTGGCTCGGCAAGCAGGAGACCCTGCCCCACGCCAATCTCCCCGCGCACGATCCGAAGTGTCTGCTCTGCGCTGGCAACAAGCGCATGAACGGCGAACTGAATCCCGACTACAAGGGCACTTTCGTTTTCACCAATGACTTCAGCGCCGTCCTCCCGGAAGCGGGTCAGCTCCCGCCGGACGCGTCGCCCCTGCTCCACAGCGAACCGGTGGCCGGTGTCTGCCGCGTGATTTGCTTCTCGCCGCGCCATGACCTGAGCTTGCCGCAGCTTCCCGTCGCCGCGATCGAAGGCGTGGTCAATACGTGGGCCGACCAAATCACCGACCTCGGCAAAAATCACAAGTGGGTCCAAGTGTTCGAGAACAAGGGCGAGGTCATGGGTTGTTCCAATCCCCACCCGCACGGCCAGGTCTGGGCCACGAACACCATCCCGAACGAACCGGCCAAGGAAGATCGCAAGCAGCAGGAATACTTCGCGAAGAACGGCCAGCCGCTGCTCCTCGATTATCTCGCCACCGAAACCAAGCTCAAGGAACGCATCGTCGTCGAGAACGAAGACTGGGTCGTGCTCGTGCCGTATTGGGCCACGTGGCCGTACGAAACCCTGCTCCTGCCGCGCCGCCACGTGCAGCGTCTGCCAGACCTCACCCCCGCCGAACGCCACAGTCTCGCTGAGATTTTGAAGCGCCACCTCACCCGCTACGACAACTTGTTCCAGGTGTCCTTCCCCTACTCCATGGGCTGGCATGGCGCGCCAACGGACGGCGGCAATCACCCCCACTGGCAACTCCACGCCCATTTCTATCCGCCGCTCCTGCGCTCCGCTACCGTGAAGAAATTCATGGTCGGCTACGAAATGATGGCCGAGGGCCAGCGCGACCTCACCGCCGAACAAGCCGCCGACAAATTGCGCGGCCTCTCGGAAAAGCATTTCACTGAAGCGTAAATCGAACGCGCGCCGGGCTCAGGAAAGCCGGAAAATTTCTCTGGCTTTCCTCGCCATCGGTAGTTAGGACGGACCTCATGATACGAGCTTCACGCCGTCGTCTCCTACCGCCCACTCCTGAAAAGCGTCTATCGATCTGGTGGTTAAGTTTTTGGTCGGCGGTTCCGGATGGACTGGGCTGTTTTTTTCACACTTCACTCATCTCCCTCGTTGTTCATGGATTAATATTTCTCGGCTGGCTTGAAGGCAAGCGACAGCGGCGAAAAATGCGCACCATTGTCGCATCACGCACCGGTGAATCCATCTGCACGTATGCCCGCCAGTTCGATTACCGCAGGCTCGATACCCAAACCATGCGCGCGACGTTTGAGGAGTTACAGCCATGGATGATCAGTCGCGAGGAGATCTTTCCTTTTCGTGCCTCCGATCGCTTTGAAGAAGATCTTCATTTTGATGGAGAGGATCTCGATATGATGGCCTATGACATAGCCCGACGCTGCCAGCGTTCTATGGAAAACGTGGAATCCAACCCGTATTTTGGCTCTGTCAAAACCGTCCATGATCTGGTTCTGTTTCTGAACCATCAGCCCAAACTCGTATAAGCCTCGCTTTACAGGAGTTGTCAAAAATTCCGGGATCGTCCACACTCCCGCATCGTGGCGAAGCTCAAGAACCAGCCCCCCACCGCGCAGCCCGATCCCGCGCCGAAAGCGGTTGATCCTGTCGTCGCGGAATTCCTCGCGTGGAGCCGCGAAGAACGCGGGCAATCGCCCCTCACCGTCCGCAACTACGCGCAAGCTCTCGCCGAGTTTTATCCCAGCGTCGCCCCGCGCCCGTGGTGGTCGCTCGAACAACGCGATTTCCGCAACTACCTGTACCGACTCTCCCGCGAACAAAAGCTCAGCCCGTCGTCCATTCGACTCCGCTTCGCCGCGCTCCGCTCCTTTTACCAGTACAGCCTCAAGATGGGCCGCATCAAAATCAATCCGGTCAAAGGCGTGCCGCTACCGAAACTCGCCCGCCGATTGCCCGTCTTCATGACCGAGCACCAAGTCATCTCCCTGCTCGACGCCCCGCACCGCCGCTGGGCCATGGAGTTGATCAAGCTCGCCCGCAGCAGTGGTGAGAAGAAGCGCCCCCACTTTGCGTGGAACGAATGGCAGATGTGGCGCGACGCGGCCATCCTCGAAACCTTCTACAGCTCGGGCATGCGTCTCAACGAGCTCATCCAGCTCGATCGCAAAACCGTCGACTGGTCCAACGGCTGCGTCCGCGTCCTCGGCAAAGGGAACAAGGAACGGATCTGCCCCCTTGGTGAACCCGCCCTGCAAGCACTCCGCCAATACCTCGACCTCTGCCCATTCGAAACGAAATGGCTGTTTGTTTCCGCGCAGGGAAAACGGCTCAATGGCCGCACCGTCCAGCTCTTCCTCAAGACCTACCTGAAACTCGCCGGGCTGGATTACAAACTCACCCCGCATAAGCTCCGCCACACCTTCGCCACCCACCTGCTCGAACACGGCGCCGACCTCCGCAGCGTGCAGGAACTGCTCGGCCATTCGCAACTCACCACCACCCAAATCTATACCTCCGTCTCCGTCGAACGTCTCAAGAAGGTGTATCAGGGGGCGCATCCCCGCGCCTGAGTGGGGGATGAGTTTTCAGAGGGGGAATTCTAAACCGCCCCTTTGCCCGATCCCTCGACTACGCTCGGGATGAACCAGCGTGACGCTGGCCCCAGTTGCTGATTTGCTGCGCAAATCGCTTTACGATCTCCACTTTCACACTCCGTCATCCCGAGCATAGTCGAGGGATCGGGCAAAGGGGCGGTGGTAATGACGATTCATCAAGAACCCTCACCCCCTTCCCCACTGAAAACTGAAAACCTCGAACTGAAAACTTCCCTTCCCCTTTCCACGTGCTTTAATCAGCGCTTACCCATGATTCGGTTTCTCCTGCAAGTCGGTTACAACGTCGCGTTCTTTGCGGCGGTTCTCGTCTCGTGGCCCTATTGGGGCTACCGCTTGTGGAAGCGCGGTCACTGGTGGCGCGACATCGAACAGCGCATCGGCATCTACAAGGGCATCAAGCAGCGCCTCCCCCACGGCTGCGACATCTGGATACACGCCGTCAGCGTCGGTGAAGTCATGCTCGCCAGCGTCCTCATCCAGCGCCTCCGCGAGCAAAACCCCAACCTCATCATCGTCCTCAGCACCACCACCATCACCGGCCAACGCGTCGCCCGCAAGCTCGAAGACGAACGCACCATCATCGTCTTCAATCCCGCCGACTTCCTCTGGTCCGTCCGGCATGCGTTCGAAACCTTCCGTCCACGCCGGCTCATCATGGTCGAAGCCGAAATCTGGCCCAACTACATCTGGTGCGCCAAGCGTCGCGGCATCCGCATCTACCTCGTCAATGCCCGCCTTTCCAAACGCAGCGAAGAACGCTTCCGCCTGCTGCGCTGGATCACCCGCCCCGTCATGGAGGAAGTCGATCTCATCTTCGCGCAGAATGACGAAGACGTCGCCCGCCTCACCCGCGCTGGATTCTCCTCCGAGGCCATTTTCAATGTCGGCAGCATGAAGTACGACGTCGCCGACATGCCCGGTGCCGCACCTGCGGAAATCGATGCCTGGTGGTCGCTCCTCGGCTGGGACAAGAACGCGCCCATTCTCCTCGGAGGCAGCACCCATTCCGGCGAAGAGGAAATCCTCGCCAAGATCTACCTCGAACTGCGCGAGCAATACCCCGCCCTGCGCCTCGTCCTCGCCCCCCGTCACGCCGAACGCGGTAAGGCGATCTACGAAAAGTGCCTCGACCTTGGACTCAAGGTCGTTCTGCGCGGCGAACTCGAAGTCCCCCTCTCCAACGGCAGCACACCCGAAGCCGTCGTGGTCAACAGCACCGGCGAACTCAAATCCCTCTATCCCAAGGCCACGCTGGTCTTCGTCGGCAAAAGCCTGCGCGGCAGCGGCGGCCAGAACTTCATTGAAGCCGCCCGGCTCGGCGCTCCGATTCTCGTCGGTCCGAACATGCAGAATTTCCCGCAACAAACCCACGAGTTCGTCCGCCGTGGCGGACTCGTTCAAGTGAATGACGAACTCGAACTCGCCCAAAAGATTCGCGAACTCCTCGGCTCCGAAGCGCAGCGCACCGAACTCAGCGCCCGCGCCCTCCAGACCTTCCGCGACAATCTCGGTGCCGGTCGCACCACCGCGAAAATGATCCTCGCCTCCATCGATCAGGATAAGTCCAAAAAGAAGAAGTAGGCCGATTTCTCGCCCGCTCAGTCCTGTCCACAAATGCACCGCGCCGCGTACTGGATTTCCTCGCAGGGCGGTTCGAGAAAATAAAGGGTCATCCGGTAATGGCCCGGCTCATCGAGACTTTCGCACGCGACCACTACGCCGCTGCACGCGTGCCGTTTTCGTCCCATTTCCACGCCGAGCTCCACTTCGGCTCCCTGCCGGAAATACCATTTCGTGTGAAGCGTCACTCCCCGTTCGCACCAATGAATTTCCTCCGTGGCGCAATCTGCCGAATCCGAATAATTAATAGTTACAGTGCGACGATCTTTACGTAACGAGGACTTTACAGGTGCCATAATAGATCGCATTCAGAATTGCTCGGGTATCTTGAGAACCGTTCGCACATCTTAAAAGGAAATCAAGTGACAGCGGGGTGATTTTTACCCAGACCACACTCTGTAGCTTACAGTACATGCATTAGCCCCCTTTTCAAGGGATTGCCCTAAGGAGTAGAAACAGTAATGCCCACCAGAAGGATTCTTCTGGCGGGCATTGACTGAGCATCGAGCGACTCGTGTCACTCGAATGTAAATACAACGGGATTAACCGTTCGCGCGGCCCATGTACTTGCCGTCGGCGGTGCTGATCTTGACCATTTCGCCTTCTTTGATGAAGAGCGGAACTTGGACCTGCAAGCCGGTTTCGAGCGTGGCCGTCTTTTGGACGTTATTGGCGGAATCGCCACGAACGCCTTCCGGGGAATCCACGATTTTGAGAATGACACTCGAGGGCGGCTCGACTTCGGCCACCTTGTCGTCCGTGAAGATCACATCGACCGTCATGTTCTCGGTCAGATAATCCTTCACCTTGCCGAGCAGATCTTCCTGCAACGTGAGCGACTCGTAGGTGGCCGGATCGATGAAGGTGTAGCCAGTGTTGTCCTTGTAGCTGAACTCGTACTTCTTGCGAGCCATCGGGACGATTTCCAGCGATTCGTTGGAGTTGAAGCGTTGCACGAACGACTTGCCCGTGCGCAAGCTGCGCAGCGTGGCCTGAACGAAGGCACGCAAGTTGCCCGGGGTGCGATGCTGTGTTTCGAGCACCATACAAATATCACCGTTGAATTTGATGGCCTGACCTTTTCCTATTTCGTTTGCGTTCGGCATAAGTAAAACAATTCTATCTGTCTGTTCCTGGATTATTTCTTCTACATCAGTTTGAGTTTAGCGATGTCCTGCGCGTCGACCAAACCGACCGGACGCTGCTGAGCATCCACCACAACGAGGTCATCGATGCGGTGTTTCTGGAAAACATTGAGCACTTCCACGGCAAGTTTGTCAACTCGCACGGTGATTGGGCCCTTTGTCATCACTTCCGAAAGCTTCTTGCTCCCCACCCGCGCATCAGCCTGATAGCCGCGCACAAAGTCGCCATGGGTGTAAATACCGACGATCTTGCCCTTGGGACCGGTCACAATGGCCGCCCCAGCGCGTTTCACGTTCCATTGCATCAACGCCTCGTTCACGGTCGCCTTCTCGCCGAGCAAGGCCACCTGATCGAGCGGACGCATGACATCCTGGACCCGGGTGAGCAAATGACGGCCTAGTTGGCCGCCGGGATGAAAACGGGCAAAATCTTCCTTCTTAAACCCCCGCGCTTCAAGGACTACCATCGCCAGCGCATCACCCACAGCGAGCATGGCGGTTGTACTGGAAGTCGGCGCGAGATTCAGCGGACACGCCTCCATGGGCGTATCGATATTCAAATGGACATCGGACTGCTTCGCCAAGGTCGAACGGGGATGACCGGTCATCGAGACCATCTTCACATTCACCCGCTTCAGGAGCGGTAACAGGCGCAAAATCTCCTCCGTCTCGCCGCTCTTGCTGAGCGCGATTACGAGATCGCCTTCCGAGACCACGCCGAGATCGCCATGAACCGCATCGGACGCGTCCAGAATGACCGTCGGGGAACCGGTGCTCGTGAGCGTGGCGGCAATTTTCTGACCGATATTGCCCGATTTGCCCACGCCAATGACGATAAACTTCCGTCCCGCCGCCAGCACTTCCAACATCAACTCCACGGCCTTCTCAAAATCACCATCGAGCCGCTTCTGCACATGGCGCAAGCCGGCGATCTCAATCTCGATCACCCGCTTGCCCTTCTTCACAAAATCCATAAGCCGGACAGCATAACCAAATCCACCCGTCGATGTAAAGACAGCGTGACGGCAAAGCGGCCCCATCCCCACCCCGGTCGGTAACGACTTCGACTACGATACAGCCCTATTGGCGGCGGGCGAGATGATGGCGTCCTTCATGCCGTGGAGGAGCTTCTTGTTCGACGGGCAGAGGGTGACGAGGACACCGCCGAGACTCGTCTTGTCCTGATGGACGAAGTAGTAGGGGCAGACGCGGGCGCGGCCTTTGAGCTCGTGGAGCTGGCCGTCTTCGTCGTAGTAATTTTGGGCGAAGAGGTCGCCATGAACGAAGCGTTGCAGAACGTGCGGCTGATGTTCGAAATCGGCGAGGCTCTGGTCGATGAGTTGCTGCCACTCCGGCGCGGGCATGTCGGAGCCGATGTAGACGCCGCGGGCACCCCACGCGAGCGGGGAGAAGCCGGAGATCTTGAGCACGAGATCGCGCTGTTTCTGGCTGAACGCGCCCATCTCTTTCCAGTCGTGAATGCCGAGTTCGGGAATGACGGCATGATTCGGCAATGGCGTGGGGTCGAGCACCCACGAGTAAGGAATGATCTGCTGGAGCTGGAGCTGGCCTTTCTCGCTGAGTTCCTGCCGCCAAAACTCCTGTAACGGCCGCATCCAGAACAAGGCGAGCCAGAGTTTTTCCTCGATGTAGGGCTTGAGCGGCGGTGTCATCGGCTGGCCGGGCTGCCACGAGGCTTGCAGTGAGTGGAGATTTTTCCAGTCGAACCCTTCGAAGAAGCGATAAATCGAGGCGCCGTTGGCGGTGTAGGTCTCGGCGGCTTTCACGCGCTCGGGCGAAGTGAGCCACTCGAGTTCGGGCCGGTACGAGGCGGCTTCCTCGGAAATGAGGACATCGCCCGCAGGGAATATTTTTTCGAACCCATCGCGCATGCCACGCGGTCCGCCGAGAATGTTGTCGCCGAGGGCGCTGTAGGTTTCCGCCAGCCAACCGGTGAGGCCGATGCCGCCGGGGACGCTGTCGAGTTCGCTCATCGCGAAGCCATTCTCAGTGAGAATGAGGTCGGGCCGGATGACGGCGGGGAGATGGTTTTTGATGCGCTCATCGCGGGCGATGGCGATGAGTTCCGGTGGCTTGCCGCGGTCAAGGAGTTCGGCGATCCACGCCGGTTTCTTGCCCTGCCAGCTCTGGCGGTAGAGGAGATTGCAGGCTTGGTTGAAGCGGTGGAGCTGGTGGCCGAGTTTTTCGATCTGCTCGACGTGCTTCGACGAGAGGGAAAAAGCGGTGTCGGCGATGCGCCAGGTTTTTTCGGCGAAGAGGCCACCCTCCGGCATGCGGCTGCGGATTTGTTCGAGGCGCGAAGGGGTGGTCATGGTTTGGGAAGAGGAAGGTCCGCAGATTTCACAGATTCAAAGCAATCAACTTAATGGTGATTTGAGGGGTGTCAATTCAGGGACGGGAATTTCCATGATTGAAGTATCTGTATTTTGACTGGCGCATCAAGGCACACACACCCCGGCGCGCAGCGCTGGTGTGTGTGTCAGCGGATGATGGAATTACGTGCGCACCTGGCCGTTGCCGCGGACGAGGTATTTGTAGGAGGTGAGTTCCTCAAGCCCCATGGGGCCACGCGCATGAATTTTGTCGGTGCTGATACCGATTTCCGCGCCGAACCCAAATTCGAAGCCGTCGTTGAAGCGGGTGGAGGCGTTCCAGAAGAGCGCGGCGGAGTCCATCATACGGAAGAAATCGGCCGCAGCAGCAGCGTCATCGGTGATAATGCCGTCGGAGTGGTGAGAGCCGTATTGGTCCATGTGGGCGACGGCGTCGGAAAGATTGTTGACCGTTTTGATGGACAGAATGAGGTCGAGATACTCAGTTCCCCAATCTTCTTCTGTGGCGAGCTTGACGACTATGCCGCCGAGTTTTTGGGTGTAACTGTCACCGCGCACCTCGACGCCTTTGCTTTGCAGCGCGGCGACGATGCGGGGGATGAATGTCTCCGCAATGGCCGTATCGACGAGCAAGGTTTCCAGCGCATTGCAGACGCCAGGCTTTTGGCACTTGGCGTTAAGGATGATCTTTTCGGCCATGTCGAAGTTCGCCTTGGGGTGAACGTAGAGGTGGCAGATGCCATTGAAATGTTTGATGACCGGCATACGCGCGTTTTCGGTCACGGTCTTGATCAGACCGTAGCCGCCACGGGGGATGAGCAGGTCGACGGTGTCGCTCTGTTGGCAGAGCGTGGTGATCGCGTCGCGGTCGGTGGTGGGGATGAGCTGGACGCTCGCGGCGGGAAGTCCGGCGGCGGCGAGTCCTTTTTGCAATGCGATGGCAAGAGCGAGATTGGAATGGATCGCTTCGCTGCCGCCCCGGAGCACGACGGCGTTGCCGGCCTTGAGGCAGAGCGCGGCGGCGTCGACGGTGACGTTGGGGCGGGATTCGTAAATGATGCCGATGACGCCGATGGGGACGCGGATTTTTTGGATCTCGAGTCCGTTGGGGCGGGTGCGGCCAAAGAGGATTTCACCGAGGGGACAGGGCAAAGCGATGATCTGGCGCACGCCGTCGACCATCTGCTGGTAGACCTTGTCGTTGAGTTCGAGTCGTTGGAGCATCGCGCCAGTGAGTCCCTTGGACTTTCCGGCTTCGAGATCCTTCGCATTGGCAGCGACAATTTCGGTTTTGTGGGCTTCGAGGGCCAGGGCGATCTGCTCGAGGGCATAGTTCAGATCGTATGCGGCGGCGCGGGCGAGTTGACGGCTGGCTCCCTTCGCCTTGTTGCAGATATCGCGGATGGTCGATTGAATTTCAGTGCTCACGCTTGAAAGATAGTCCCGATTTGTTGACCTTGGCAAATTTTTAGCAGCACATTGGGGGTGCGGCCATTGGCGATTTGCATCGTAATACCCCGTGAGGTCGTGAGTTTCGCGGCCTTGATCTTGGAGATCATGCCGCCGACGGAGGTCTGGCTGAGTGTGACCCCGGCAAGGGCTTCGATCTTGGCGTCGATGGTTTTCACGAAGGGCAGGACTTTGCCGGTGCCGTCGGAATGTTCGGCGAGGCCGTTGATGTTGGAGAGGATGATGAGGCGGTCGGCTTCGACCATGACGGCGACATGGGCGGAGAGTTGGTCGTTATCGCCGAACTTGAGTTCCTGATGCGAGACGACGTCGTTTTCGTTGATGATGGGAACGCAGTTTTTCAGCGCGAGGAGATAGCCGAGGGTTTTTTGCGCGTTGGAGTAAAGGGAGCGGCTGTCGAGGTCGAGGTAGGTGAGGAGCATCTGCGCGACGTGCAGCTTGTGGCGGTTAAAGTGTTCCTCGTAGATGTGCATGAGCTGGGGCTGGCCGATGGCGGCGCAGGCGCGGAGTTCGCGCATGCGAGTGGGACGCATCTTCATCTTCAGGATGCCCATACCCGCGCCGACCGCGCCGGAACTGACAAGGATGACTTCATGCCCGCGCTTAATGAGCGTGGAGACCTGCCGGACGAGGTTTTGAAATTGGAGGAGGTCCAGTTGGCCCTTGGAATCGCTGAGGATTCCGGTACCCAGTTTGATGACCCAGCGTTGGGATTTTTTCGTCGTTTTGGTCGGCATGGAAGTATTTTGGTGAAAGGGGATTCTTGCGGCTGTCGTGCAAGTAAGTCAAATCTCAAAGGTCAAAAGTCAAAGCGCCACGGCAAAACTCAAAAGCCTTGAGGAATAAGTACGGCACTCTGCACCGTCGTTGCCGTGTGCAGGGCTCAGCCCTACCGTGGTTGGGTAAAGGCGGAACGGACGCGGGTGAACAGCTGCCACGCAGTCATGATACGAGCGGGCCAAGCTCCCAGACGTTGGATAAAACCGAGGCGACCGGCGAAGATTTTGCCGACGATGGCGGCAATGGCGGAGATCAGGATGGGATGCGCCCGCAGGGTGCGGACAAGGCGAATGCCGGTATCGGCCAGATGAAGCGGGCGTTCCACCTGGGCAAAGTGGTCGGCCAGTTCCTGCCGCTGCCGGTCAGACTTGGCGACCAGTTCGGCGCGGTGTCGGGCAAGGGCGTCGAGTTTGGCGCTCACGGGTTGCTTTTGCGCAGGCAGTCGCAATCTTTGGCCAGTTCGGAAAGAGTGGTGGCGAAAAGACGCGGCTTGTTGCGGATTTTATTGCGGAGGACGAAAATGAGGCAGACGCCGCTGGCGAGATAAGCCGCGGTAACGCCGCCAAAAACGGCCATCCGGTAGGGAGTATCCCAAGCCAGCGCCACAATGAGCAGGCTGACCAGAAGTACTCCCACACACAGACAGAATACACAGGCGACGCCAAGAAGAAGGAGTTCTTCCAGACGTTCACGCTCTTCCTCGATTTCGGTGGTGGCGATTTCAAAGCGGGTGTAGAGGCTGCTGACAAAAGTCAGCAGCAATGCCTTGAACGATTCCGCAATACCGGGAGCCGGGGTGGAGCGAGGTTCCTGTGTTTCGGACATGGCTTTGATCCGGAGATTTAGCGGCGGCTAACGAGCACGCCCACCAGGAATCCCAAGCCAGCGGCAATGCCGACGGCCTGCCACGGATTGGCGCGGACATAGGTATCGGTCGCTTCGGCGGCTTCCTTAGTCTTGTCGATGACGATCGCTTCGGCCTGGGCGAGCTTGGCCTTGGCTTCACGAAGGTTTTCTTCGATGCGTTGACGCACGACGGTGGATTTTTCTCCCACGGTGGCGGCGGTGGCTTTGAGAAGCTCTTCGGCATCCTGGACAACTACCTTGAAATCGGTGATCAACTTATCGCGGCTGACAGTATTAGCGCTCATGATTTTGGAATTTCCTTTCGTGTTTACTTAAGACTATGCCTCTTCGACTCTATTAATCAAGAAGTTAGAATTAAATTTCCTGAAAGAGCGGTATGATGGCACGGTCTCTTGTGGAGAGAACGGATGAGGTGGTCGGACGTGCAAAATTTTAAGCTGTCGCTTTGGCGGACGACGTTTTACGGTGAGTCTCCATGCTTACCGACGGGGCGGTCTTCACGCATTCGCATTCGGTCTTCGCTGAATTTGACCAGCGACGGGAAAAACTTTACCCTCTGCCCGTGTCGCACAAAACCAAACGAACGGTCACGCTGGGGCTGGAAGTCATCGAAGCCGCGAAAGAACGGGGCATGCCGCTGGCGGAGTACATCACGCGCCTGCATCATCATCAACGCTCGGCGCGTGTCGCTTTCGTGGCGAGCATCTTTCGCGGGTTCGCCTTGCTGGAGATGGCGCGGGTGCCGATCGATCCGGCCTACTTCGAACTGGTGGAGGGCTGTCTCGGTGCCGAGGAAGGCATGAATTTCCGCATCAAGGCGAGCAGCGGCGAGGACTATGCATTACCCAAAGCGGCGGCAGCCTTGCTCGGCGCGGACACACGCACTTCGGCGGTGGAGGCGGTGCTGCTGGCGTCGCAACGGGCGCAAGTCTTGCACGAGGGTTTCATCGAAGCCGCGCGTTTGCTGGAAGCAACGTATTTTCGCTAACGCGGTTGCTGTCTGATGTTTGGTTCAGGCCCCTTGACATCGCCGATGGAATTTGCGAAACCAGCCCACCAACATGACACGATTCCAATTCAATATCGCCATGACGACATGCGGTCTCAGTCTCGTCCTGGTTTTGCTCATCATTGTCTTCGGTCAAATGAATCGCTCGCTCGAGAAGACTGTTTACGAGCAACAAGCGGCGATCAACCGGGGTGCGCAGTCGCAGCAGATCGGTCGCAATCTCCTGACGGACATGGGTCAGTCGGCCCTGCGTGATGCGAAGATGCGCGAATTGCTGAACCGCAACGGCTACACAATCAATCAAGGCGCCGCCGCCGAGGGAGGAAACCGATAATGATTCACGAAGAACCGAATGAGAATGGGCAATTTCATATCAGCCCGTTTTGGCCGCTGGTGTTGGTGAGTGCGGCGTTTGTGATTCTGGAAGCATACCAGTTCACACTGATTTTCACGCAGCGCATGGGTTTGCAACGGCAGATCCAGCAGCAGTCGGAAGTCGTGACGCGGGCGAACCAGACGCAGAACGAACTGCAGCGCGTGGTGATGGAATTGCTGGCATTGGCCGATACGGGCAATGCGGATGCGAAGGCGATCGTGGCGAAGTACAAGATCTCCAACTCGGCCCCCGCAGCTCCGGCTAAATAAACCGGTCGAGGTTTCCACAAAAAAAGGCGGCACTCCGGTGCCGCCTTTTTTTGTGGAGTTAACCCGTTACTCTTTCAGCAGAGCCACGAGTTGCGCGAGTGTGTCCTGATTGGTGTAGAGATTTTTTGTGAAGCCGATGGCGAGGCGGGACTCGATATCGGCAAAGCCCTTGGCGCCGCCATAGCCGCCATGGCCGAACTCGGTGAAGCGATTGTGAGGATCGGCTGGATTGGCGCTCAGCTTGTAACCGAGACCCCAATCTTTTTCGTAATCGCCTTCGGCATGTTCCAGTCGTTGTGGTTCCGTGGCGAGTTTCACGCGGGACGGCGGGAGCAGTTCCACGCCGTCGATGCCGCCGGGCAAAACGGCGGCGTAGTGGCGGGCGAGTGAACGGGCGTTCATGATGCCGCTGCTGGCGGGAAGGCAGGCGTGGCGCAGGTCGTCGCGGTTCATGATGGCGTAGAGTGGTCCCATCCAGGCGGGGACGGACTCGAGTCCATTCAGCGGGGCGACCGGTTCCGTGGCGTTGGGCTCTTCAAGAATCGCGATGGGCGTTTTGACTTCAGCCGGCAGGCCGATGTAGAGACCGGTGAGCCCCAGCGGGCGGCTGATTTTTTCTTCCAGCAAAGACTCGAACGTGGCGTGGCTGGTGACGCGGCGCGCGACTTCGCCGACGATCCAGCCGAAGGTCATCGCGTGGTATTCGATGCGCGTGCCGGGTTTCCACGAGGGCGTTTGCGCGGCGAGAGCGCGGCACATGTAATTCCAGTCGCAGAGTTCCGCGAAACCGATGCCACTCGGCATATGGGGCAGCCCGCTGGAATGAGTGAGCGCCTGCCGGAGCGTGATGTCTTCCTTGCCATTGGCGGCGAACTCGGGCCAGACCTTGGCAATCGGCGTGTCGTAGGTGAGCCCCCCACGTTCGACAATCTGGTGCACCAACGTGGAGGTGATTCCCTTGCTGACGGAGAAAACAGGGAAGAGGGTGTCACCCGTAACGGGCTGTTTGGTGACGGGATCGGTGACGCCGGAGGCGACGTCGACGATCAACTGGCCATCGCGATAGGCGACGAATTGCACGCCGCACTCGATGCCGGCGGCGGTGCGTTCATCGAGGAAGGATTGGATGCGTTGCTGGAGGGACATGGTGATCAGGGGGTGATTTTCTTGGCGAAGACACGGAAAAAGAGGTTTTCCGTGCGGGTAAGATATTGCGAAAGAATGAGAGGGTAATCGCGGCGATATTGCGAGGCCGCGAGCGTGAGGTGCATCCCTTGCGGGCAACGCCAGAGGGACGGCGCGCGCGAAAGCGATTCCAGGTTACCGCGAATGGACAGGAGCGGCGTGAACATGCCGAATGCGAAAATCAGGACAATGAAGGTACGCGACGCCGGCGTGCGAATTTGAGGCAAAGACAAAACGAGCAGCAACGACAGGGCAAAGAGAGCAGGAAGCGAGGCACGCATGACGAGGTCGTTGTAAAAGCCGTAGCGGAACAACATCAGGCCAAGAAGAAAAAGGGTGCTCACCAGCAGCACACGGCGTTCACGAGGAACAAGGGCGTGGCGGTTCGCGGTGAGAACCAGCGCCAGCAAACCAAATTCCAATGCGGCGCAGAGGACATATTCCTGCAAGGCGGCGCTCCATTCGCTGGGTTGATTGGGTGGCTTCGCGGCGAAAAAGAAGCCATTGGCAGGTGTCGTGGCCGGTTGCGGCACGCCGAACTGATTGGACGGAATTTCCGGATAATGCGCGGCGTAGAAAAGGAGGCCCACTATCGCAAGTACGATGGCGGCAATGGCTGGCACGCGATCCCATCGGGTCCGGGGGGAAGCTTCGGGCAAGGGCGCGGTGCGCATCCGGCGGACGAGCCAGGCAAAGGGCAAAGCCCCCACCGCGACAAAGGGCGACCAGAAGAGGAGAAGGGCGACGAGGAACCATTCAACGCCGAAATGACAGTCGCGCCAATAAACATGCAGGAGCAAGGCGGTGGCCAGCCACGCGGCGAATGTGTGCTGGGGTGACCAGAAGATGCCAGTGAGATGCGCGGGCAATTGCCATGCGGCGGTCCACCAATCGATGTGGGTTTGGTGCAGGAGGAAATCAATCCGGTGCGGAACTGGGAAATGGAGCAGGAAGCCGAGCGAGTCCATGCCGGAAAAGAACGTGAACACCCCCACGGCAAGCAAGGTATGACGTGGACAGAAAACAGCCAACCAGAGCGAGACGAGCCAAGCACCAAGCAGAGTGGTAGCGAACAGCGCGTGGTTCGCCGCCGCCCAGCCCCAGACTTTGCCAACGACAGCGGCGGGAAGATAATAGGCGACGTTATAGACTAACGCGGCACGCCCGACGGGCAGCGAGTAGGTGACAGGCCAAGGTTGCGAAACGAGATCGTAGAGCACGGCGTGATGTTTCACCCAATCGATGTTGCCGGGGCCGTATCCACCCACTCCGGAAATAAGAGTGAGCGCTGAAAGAGGCAAGAGCGAAAGAAACAGGGTATGCCACGGCACAAGCGCATCGACATAGACGCCAGTGAGATTAGGGGTGGCGAGAATGCGTTTCGCGAGGAGACCGAAGGCCGTCACCGTGAGCGCGGTACTGGAAAGCGCCCAAGGCCACCAGAGCCAGCCCGCGAGAAACACGAGCACGGGCAGGGTCAAATAGCCGAGAGTGAGCAGCGAAAGGGCAACAGCGAGTCGTTGGGCGGAAAACATGGTGTGAGCCGAAAAGTAAAAGTCGTCCTCATGATGCGCAACGGGGATCAAAAGTAAATACGCCGCGAGTGGATGAAGGCGAATTCACGCTACTTGCGATTTCCCTTCCCAGCAGAAATTCCTTTGGTTTAATCATCCCTCACCTACCCTCACGAATTTCCGCTTAATGCCATGAACAAATTGATCTCCCTTTCCAAAGATTGCTTCGACTGGATCATCACCCGCGCCACGCCTGCCGAATTGATTCAGGCCGGGGTTTATCTCCTCCTCGGCATCGCGGCCATCCTGGTGGCCGATCGCGTCATGCGCCGCCTCATGGCCCGCTCGATGAAGGACTTCAGCGAAGAGCTGCGCAACCGCATTTACCTCGCGGCGCGCGGTCCGGGCCGACTCGTGGTCTTCGTCATTTTTGCGCGACTCGCCTTCGACTCGTTCAAGAAGATGCCCTCCAATCTCTGGCAGAGCGTCCACGTCGGATTCTTCCCCATCGTCATCAATTTCACCCTCCTCGTCCTCGCCTACCGTCTGGTCGACATCGCCAGCCAATTACTCGTCGCCCGTAGCGAACAAGGCAGCTCGAACCTCGACGAACGCTGGGCACAGCTCCTCGGCAAGGCCGGTAAATTCCTCGTCGCCGCCATCGGCATACTCTATGTCCTCTCCTTCTTCATCGACATCAAGCCCTACCTCGCCAGCGCCAGCTTCCTCGGGGCCGCCATCGCTCTCGCGTCGCAAAAGACTATCGGAAATATCATCGGCTCGCTCGAAATCACCCTCAGCAAGTTATTCAAGGTCGGCGACCGCATTTCGTTCGGCGAATACGACGGCTTCGTCACCGACATGGGACTGCGCTGCATCCAGCTCACCGCACTCACCGGGGAAAAAATCAACCTCCCGAACAAGGACCTCGTCGACCAGCAGATCCGCAATTACTCCAAGGACAAACTCGTCCGCACCATCCTCACTGTTGGCATCACCTACGACAACCAGCGCCCGCAGATCGAACGAGCCCTCGCTCTCATGGCCGAAATCGTCCAGAGCCATCCCAAGGTCAACCGCGTCACCACCACCTTCACCAACCTCGGAGCCAGCTCTCTCGACCTCGAAGCCATCTGCTGGGCCGACTACAAAACCGCGCTCGAATACAAACTCCTCATCAGCGAACTCAACCTCGCCATCAAGGAAAAGTTCGACGCCGAGAAGATCGAATTCGCCTACCCCACGCAAACCGTCTACGTCAAATCGCAGGCCTAGCAGGTTGCTGAAATGTCGCACACGCAGCCAACGTAGCGAATCTAAGACAAACCTCTTTGCCCCGGTTGTGCTTTAATAGGCGGCATGAACGGACACTGCACCCCCAACCGCCGCCACGAGTCCACGCAGGCGATTCTCCCCGACCGGCTCGGCATCGGCATTGCGGAGTATCAACCACTTACGAAAACTGTATCTGTTGGGAGCGGTTCGGCGTCGTCTCTCCGCTTTTTTCTCGCCGCCATCCTCCCTACCCAAAAATCCGTTTACACCCGCTCCGATATTCCTCTTTGCCCTAGAAAAATTCTCGATTTTCCGTTGACGTCATCATCAGAATAACTAATCTCAGACCATCTCATTTTGCAAAATTGCAGAGGGAACCAGAACTGATTTACGTAACGCACAACGAAAAGGAATTATGAGTATAAAAGTAGGTATCAACGGATTCGGCCGCATCGGCCGTTTGGTGTTTCGCGCAATCGCAGAGCAGGGTTTGCTCGGCAAGACGGTCGAAGTCGTCGCGGTCAATGACCTCGTTCCCGCCGACAATCTGGCCTACTTGCTGAAGTACGACTCCACACAGGGTTCCTTCAAGGGCACCGTCACCAGCGAAAAGTCCTCCCCGGACGTCGCGGAAGATGACGTCCTCGTCGTCGACGGCCACAAGATCAAGTGCCTCGCCGTCAAGGAAGGCCCCGCCGCCCTCCCCTGGGGCAAGCTCGGTGTCGATATCGTCATCGAATCGACCGGTTTGTTCACCGACGCCGAAAAGGCCAAGGGTCACATCACCGCTGGCGCCAAGAAGGTCATCATCTCCGCCCCGGCCAAGGGTGAAGACATCACCATCGTCATGGGCGTGAACCATGAGAAGTATGATGCCGCCAAACACAACATCATTTCCAACGCGAGCTGCACGACCAATTGCTTGGCCCCCGTTGTCCACGTCCTCCTCAAGGAAGGCTTCGGCATCGAGGAAGGTCTCATGACCACCGTCCACAGCTACACCGCCACGCAGAAGACCGTTGACGGTCCGTCCAAGAAGGACTGGAAAGGTGGCCGTTCTGCCGCCATCAACATCATTCCTTCGACCACCGGTGCCGCCAAGGCCGTCGGCCTCGCCATTCCCGAAGTCAAGGGCAAGCTCACTGGTATGTCCTTCCGCGTTCCGACCCCGACCGTCTCGGTCGTCGATCTGACCGTGAAGACCACCAAGGAAACCAGCTACAAGGAAATCTCCGCGGCGATGAAGAAAGCCAGCGAGACCTACCTCAAGGGCATCCTCGCCTGGACCAACGACGAAGTCGTCTCCAGCGATTTCATCCACTGCACGAACTCGTCCATCTTTGACGCGAGCTCGGGCATTGAGCTGAACAGCAAGTTCTTCAAGCTCGTGAGCTGGTATGACAACGAATGGGGTTACAGCAACCGCACCGTTGATCTCTTGAAGTACATCATCGACAAGAAATAACCGGAACGTCGCACCTACCCGGGTTATATATGGCTAAGACTACTATTCGCGACATCAACCTGCACGGCCAGCGCACGCTGGTACGTGTGGACTTCAACGTTCCCCTCGACGAGAAGGACGGCAAGATGGTCATCACGGACGAGACTCGCATCCGTGAAACCATCCCCACCCTCGACTTCCTCATCAAACAGGGAGCCAAAGTGATTCTCACCAGTCACCTCGGCCGCCCCAAGGGCAAAGTCGACCCGAAGCAAAGCCTTCGCCCCGTCGCGGAACGTCTCGCCGAGATCCTCGGCACGGACGTGGCGTTCGTGGATGATTGCGTCGGCGAAAAGGCCGAAAAAGTCGTCGCCAATATGCAACCCGGGCAGGTCGTCCTCCTCGAAAACGTCCGCTTCTATTCTGAAGAAGAAAAGAATGATCCGGCGTTCGCGGCCAAACTCGCCAAGCTCGCTGACGTCTACGTCAACGACGCCTTCGGCACCGCGCACCGCGCCCACGCTTCCACCGAAGGTGTCGCGCATCTCGTGAAGACCACCGCCATCGGCTTCCTGATGGAAAAGGAACTCAAATTCCTCGGTGAAGAAATCTCCGCTCCGAAGAAACCCTTCGTCGTCATCATCGGCGGCGCCAAGGTCTCCGACAAAATCAACGTCATCGACGCCCTCCTCGAGAAAGCCGACAGCATTCTCATCGGCGGCGCCATGGCCTACACTTTCAACCTCGCCCTCGGCAAGAAGATCGGCAAGTCCCTCTCCGAACCCGACGCCATCGGCACGGCCAAAGCCGCGCTCGAAAAGGCCAAGGCGAAGGGCGTGAAGTTCCTCCTCCCGATCGATGACGTCATCGTCGAGTCGATCGACTTCAAGGCCCGCACCGCCACCCCCGCCAAGACTACCGAAGTGAACGCGGGCGTTCCGGACGGCTGGCTCGGCGCCGACATCGGCCCGAAGACCGTCGAACTCTACCAATCCGAAATCGCCAAGGCCAAGACCATCCTCTGGAACGGCCCCATGGGCGTGTTCGAAGTCAAGGAACTTGCCAAGGGCACCTTCGCCATTGCTGAAGCCGTCGGCGCCAACCGCGACGCGGTCAGCATCATCGGCGGCGGCGACTCCGTCAAAGCCGTGAAACGTTCCGGCCAAAGCGACAAGGTCACCTTCATTTCCACCGGCGGCGGCGCTTCCCTCGAATTCCTCGAAGGAAAGATCCTCCCCGGCGTGGCCATCATCGCCGACAAGAAATAATCACCAAACAAAAACTCAATTAGACGACAGTACGGATTTCCGAAAGCGCCGCTGGACACCCCAGCGGCGAGCATCGCGAGCCAGCTACTGCCGTCTGCTAAGACAATGGCATACCGCAAAAAAATCATCGCCGGCAATTGGAAAATGAACAAGACCGCCAGTGAGGCCAAAGTGCTCGTGCACGACCTCATCCTGGAAATCGGCAAGTTCGACGACGCCGACATCGTCCTCGCCCCTCCCTTCACCGCCCTCTCCGTCGTAAGCGAAATGCTCCTCGATGTGCAGAACATCAAGCTCGGTGCGCAGAACCTTCACCAAGCCGCCAGCGGCGCTTACACCGGTGAAATCTCCGCCTCGATGCTGCGCGACCTCTACGTCCGCTACGTCATCATCGGCCATTCCGAACGCCGTCAGTACTTCGGCGAAACCGACAAGCTCGTTGCGGAAAAAATCAAAGCCGCCCTCGGCGCCGCCCTCAAGCCCATCGTTTGCATTGGTGAAACCCTCGCCGAACGCGAATCCAACCAGTGGAAGAAAGTCATCGAGACCCAAATCCGCGGCGGCATCAGCGGCCTCGAGGAAAAGGAAATCTCCGAAGTCGTCGTCGCCTATGAACCCGTCTGGGCCATCGGCACCGGCAAAGTCGCCACGGGCGAACAAGCCCAGGAAGTGCACGCCTTTGCCCGCGGCATCTTCAAGGACATCTACGGCCAAGCCATCTCGGACAAACTCCGCATCCAATACGGCGGCAGCGTCAAACCCGAGAACGCCAAGGAACTCCTCAACCAGCCTGACATCGACGGCGCCCTCGTCGGCGGAGCCAGCCTGGATGCCCGTTCCTTTACCGCGATTGTGAAAAACTCTTGCGAGAAATAGGCCACCACTCCATAGTGCCCCTCCTCTTATGAACTGGTCGAACATCGCTATCGGTATTTTCCTGAGCATCCACATCGTGGTGTGCCTGCTCATGGTCACCATCATCCTCATGCAACGCAGCAAGCAGGAAGGACTCGGCGCCGCCTTTGGTGGTGGCATTACCGATTCGATGTTCGGTGCGCAAACCTCGCAGGTGCTCGTCCGGGCGACCGTCTGGCTGGCCATCCTCTTCTTTGGATTGACCATCATTCTCGCCCGGCTGTACGCCACCCGCAACAATACGGACAATGCCTTGCAAAAGGCGCTCTTGGCGGCCCCGGTCACCGCTCCCGCCACTCCGTCTGCGACGACAACCCCGGCGGCGGACAGCACCGCCTCCCCGCTGACGGCCCCCGCCGCCACGCCCGCTCCAGCCAAGAAATAGCAGCACTTCGGCTGCCTTCTGTTTGCTTAATCCCCTCTCCTTGCACGAAGAGGGGTGACGATTCCTGCCGGGATATGTAAGATCACCCGCCATGCGAGCTCGCCTCTTCATTCTGACTTCTTTTTGCCTGCTCGTTCTTTTCTCCGCCTGCACCCGTCTCGTCGAAAAGGCCGACTTCACTTTCATCAACGGAGTCGAACCCGAAAGTCTCGATCCCGCCATCGTCACTGGTCAACCCGACGGCCGCATCTGTCTCGCTCTCTTTGAAGGTCTGACCTCCCGCAATGCCGCCGGAGCGATTCAACCCGGCATGGCCGAGCGTTGGGAGATTTCACCGGACGGCAAGACCTACACCTTCCATCTCCGCGACACGAAGTGGAGTAATGGCGATCCCGTCACCGCGCACGACTTCGAGAAATCGTGGGAGCGCGTGCTCAATCCAAACTTCGTCTCGAAGTACGCCGAGCAGCTTTACTACATCGACCGGGGCGAGGAATACAAACTCGGCAAAGTCACCGATTTCAAGCAGGTCGGTGTCCGCGCCCTCGATGATCGCACGCTGGAAGTCCGGCTGAAAAATCCCACGCCGTTCTTCCTCGATCTCTGCTCCTTCACCACCCTGCTGCCCGTCCACCTCCCGAGCATTGCCAAGTGGGGTGATGACTGGATCAAGCCGGGCAAGCTCGTTTCCAACGGCGCTTACCAACTCGAGGATTGGCGCATTGATAATTTCATTCGGCTCAAAGCGAATCCCCACTACTGGCGCGCCGACACCGTCCGCCTCAAAATCATCGACGCCCTCCCCATTTCCAACGCCAGCACCGCTTTCAATCTCTTCTACGCGGGCAAGGCCGACATGATCATCGACAAGAGCCTGATCCCCACCCTGCTCCTCAGCGAAATCCGCCAACAACCTTACTTCCAGGCCAATCCCTTTCTCGCCACCTATTTCTATCGATTCAACACCACCCGCAAACCATTCAACGATCCACGCGTGCGGCAGGCGCTCGCTCTTGCCATCGACAAGGATCGGATCGTCACGCGCATCACCAAAGCCGGCGAACAACCCGCCGGGTCCTTCACCCCTCCCGGCATCCCCGGTTACACGCCACCGGCCGGCCTCGAACTCAATCTCGCCAAAGCGCGTGAACTCCTCGCTCAGGCCGGATTCCCAAACGGCAAAGGCTTCCCCAAATTTGAAATCCTCTACAACAACTCCGAGCTGAACAAACAGATCGCCACGGAAATTCAATCGATGTGGCATGATCAACTCGGCCTGCAAGTCGGCCTGCGCACGCAGGAGTGGAAAGTCTATCTCAACACCCTCGACTCGCTCGACTACGACGTCGCACGCTCCTCGTGGGTCGGCGATTACAACGATCCCAACACCTTTCTCGATTGCTACATCACTGGTCGCGGCAACAACCGCACCGGTTACAGTAATCCCGAGTACGATCGACTCGTGGCCGAAGCGAACACCCTGCGCGATCCCGCCGCCCGCATGGACAAATTGAAACAAGCTGAAACTATCCTCATCGAACGCGACGCTCCAATTGCGCCTCTCTACTACTACATTGGTATCGCTCTCTTCGACCCCGCCAAGATTGGCGGCTTTGAACCGAACGTCGTGGATGAGCATCCGCTCAGGGAACTCTATCGCCGAAACTGAGAAAAGACTTTTGCCTTTCCTACTTCCTACCTAGAACTTCGTACTTAGTACTCCCCCGCCGCCATGTTCACCTTCATCCTACGCCGCCTGCTCCTTGCGATCCCGGTGTTGTTTGTGGTGATCTCCCTCACGTTTTTGCTGATGCGCCTCACGCCGGGAAATCCCTTTTCCGCCGATCGCGCCATCCCGCCCGCCGTGTTGAAAAAACTGGAAGCCAAATATCAACTCGACGGGACGCTGTGGCAGCAATACACCGGTTATCTTTCCGATCTCGCACGCGGCGATCTGCGGCTCTCGACGAAATACCTCAATCGCAGCGTGAACGAAATCCTCGCGCAAACACTGCCCGTTTCCGCCACGCTTGGCAGTCTCGCTTTTGTCATCGCCCTTGGTAGCGGCGTGGTGCTCGGCTCCTATGCGGCTGTCCATCAAAACGGCTGGCAGGACCGCGCCGCCATGTTCACCGCTCTCCTCGGCATCTCGTTGCCCGCCTTTATTCTCGCCCCGCTCGCGATTCTCCTCTTCGCGATTTACCTCCCTCTTTTTCCGGTCGCCGGGTGGGGAGACCTTGACCAAATCGTCCTCCCAGCCATCTGTCTCGCCCTGCCCTTCGCTGCGACCATCGCGCGACTTATGCGCACGAGCATGCTCGAAGTATTGCGACTCGACTTCGTCCGCACCGCTCGAGCGAAGGGACTTCCTGAACACGTCGTCATCTTCCGCCATGCCCTCAAGGTGGCGATTCTTCCGGTCGTTTCTTATAGCGGACCTCTCGCCGCGAGCATCCTGACCGGTTCGATTGTCGTGGAGCAAATTTTCAAAATCCCCGGCCTCGGACCATTCTTTATCAATAGCGTACTCAACCGCGACCTCTTCATGGTCGGCGGCACGGTACTCGTTTACAGCGTCGCCCTCATCCTCTTTAACATTGTCGTCGATGTGCTCTACTTCGTCCTCGACCGGAGAATCAAACTCGATAGCTGACGTATGACCTCCGATCAACCGCATCTTCTCAAGCTGCCTTGCTGGCGCGATCCGTCATTCCTCGCCTGCGTGGGGTTTGTCGTCGCGCTGGTGATCGCAGCCATTGCCGGACCGAGCTTCACCGGTTATCGCTACGACGAGATGGGACCGCAATTCTCGCCGCCAAGCTGGAAACATTGGTGCGGCACCGATTTCCTCGGTTACGATCTGCTCACCCGCCTGCTCTATGGCGCACGCATTTCTCTCCTCGTCGGTTTCGTCGGCGCGTTCGTCAGCTTGACCATCGGCGTTGCTTACGGGGCCATCTCCGGTTACATCGGCGGCTGGGTCGATAATGTGCTGATGCGCGCGCTGGATGTCCTCTACTCACTGCCCCGCATTGTGTTCGTCATCGTACTCGTCGCGGCACTCGAAAAGCCCAGTAATATCTGGATCACCAAACTCGGACTGCACGACATCATTCCCGACGCGCGATTGCTCCTGCTCTTCATCGGTCTCGGTCTCGTCGAATGGCTCACCATGGCCCGCATCGTGCGCGGCCAGGTACTCGTCCTCAAGGAGCTCAGCTTCGTGCAAGCCGCCAAAGCCCTCGGCCAATCTCATGCCCGCATCCTTTGGCAACACCTCTTGCCAAATATGCTCGGCATCATTCTCATTTACCTCACCCTCACCATTCCCGTCGTCATTCTCGAAGAATCGTTCCTCAGCTTCCTCGGCCTCGGCGTCCAAGCCCCCGCGCCCAGCTGGGGGTCGATCCTTTCCGAATCAGCCCAATACATCAACCCGCTCCGCATCTACTGGTGGCTCCTCGTCTTCCCCGCTGGATTCATGGCGCTCACCCTCCTTGCACTCAACTTCATCGGCGACACGTTGCGCGATGCGCTGGACCCCCGATCGCAGAAGAAATAGTTCCCCTCGCGATTAAGGTTGCAACTCCCTACTTAGTACCTACTACTTCGTACTTAATACCTTCCCTATGCCCTCCATGATCCCCGACCTCCAAGCCTCGTTTGTTTGCGAAGATGTCCGCGTCGAAGCCAGCGGCTCGCACACCATTGTGGGAATCATCAACGGCATCGGCGCGCCGTCGCTACCCGTGCGCCTGCTCAAGTTTTGCGTCTGGACCCGCTGGTGTTCCGGCTCCGGCCGTTTCACCCAGCTCACCAAGATCGTGTATCCCGACGAAGACAAGACCCTCGTCCACGCCACCACCGAGTTCACCCTGGGCGATCAAGATTCCCACGTCACCAACGTCAATATTTTTGCCGGGCTCGAATTCGGCGACGAAGGCATCTATCACGTCGAAGTTTACCTCGACGATGAACTCAAGCTGCGCTATCCGCTCCGTGTTTTCGTTCCGCCCCTCGCCTGACCGATTTTTTGCCCCGATCGATCTTTTATTCTACTTTTGTCCCGCGGGTCGCGTCTAATAAGACAACCAAAGGAATCGGGCCATGATGAGTTTTTACTTTCATAAGTGTAAAATCTGGCGTATAATTCTCGTCATGAACCGTGGCAGCGTATTCATCTGGCCCTTGCTACTCCTTCTCTTGCCACAGGTTATGAAGGGGAATGATACCGCCATCATTTATGGCGCAGAACCCTCGACGCCCCCTACCCGAGTACCGCCCGTCGTGACATCACCCGCTCGCATCACGAGCGATTCCGCCACACGCTTGCAAGTCACCCCGGAACCGCAACGCCCCGTGGCCACAGTCCAACCCGTCGTCGCTCCCGCCCCAACTATTTCAACACCCACTCCCACACCACGCCCGGCAATCCCCACGCCCAGCGTTTCCAGCAGCACCCTGCCACCGGCCTCGGGCAAGAAGTACACCGTCAAACCCGGCGACAACCTCTACCGCATCGGCAAAGCGAATGGTACGACGCTCGAAGCGATCAAGGCTCTGAACCGGATGAAGAACGATAACATCTATGTGGGCCAAGTCCTGATGTTGCCCCAACCCGGTTTTAGCTATCGCCCCCCGACGACGACTGCGCAACCTCAAGCTCAGGCACTTCCTACCCCGACCCCGATGCCGATTCCTCAACCAGTTCCGACCGTGGTCGCCACAACTCCCACCCCACTCCCCACTCCCGTTCCTGTGGTGAAAACGGAAGCCCCTCCGACTCCGGCCAAGGTAGCCGCAGCTCCTATGGCTGCCCCCGTGAACCCCGTTTCTCCCAATGCCGTGATTCGTATTCCGCACAAGTTAACACCCAATGAAGCGCAGGCCCGGCTGCTAGCCGAAGCGGAAAATCTGGCAAAGCTCGATCTCGGTTACGACGAAAGCTGGGTGCCGCCGGGTGAAGGCAAAGCCTGGGACATGGATTGCTCCAACACGAGCCGCTATCTTTACAAGAAGGCAACGGGAATTGAATTGCCCCGCACCGCTTCGGACCAATACTACAATTTGAAAATTCAAGACCGGGCTTGGGATGTTCCCCTTGATGCCAACGATAAACCCGACATGGCCTACCTCCAACGCAATCTGCGCGTCGGCGATTTGTTATTTTGGGAAAACACCTATAAACCCGAACGCGATCCGCCCATCACCCACGTCACTATTTTCCTCGGCACCGATGCCAAGGGTAACTGGATCATGGCCGGTTCTCAAAGTAGCAGCGTCGGTAAATACGGGAATACGCGCGGCGGTCCCGACATCTATCTTTTTGACCCGATGAAAACCGCCGGTGGATACAGCACGTGGTTGGGTTTTGTCCGCCGTAAAGGCCACTTCGTGGCCTTTGGCCGTCCGCTCGCTTCCACCCTGTTTGTTGCCAGCGCCGCCGCCGCTCCGTAAGAGCGAGGCTATTACCGGTCTTTTTAAGGACTCACTACCGGCGGCTTGGGAATAGGAAGCCGGGGCGGGTCTGTCGGAATGGTTGGTACCGTCGGCGTATTTCCACCCGCTAGGCCTTGCGCTCCGCTGAGGTCCGGTCCAATCGAAGCAAAATTGACGACCGGAAGAGCGTCAAGCCTCTCATCCTGTGGATCCGTAAAGATACTGACTTGGTAAACCTTCACACCCGATGGCGTATTCGGTTGGTCCGTTACCCAGCGCAACAAGACATAGCGACACTGTTGAGGTTTGAATTCAATCGCGCCAAAGGGATCTCCGGAATTACTGGAAATCCGTTCCATCGGCTTATTCTGCTCAAAAAAACCAGACGGCATTTTTAACGGGCGAAGCGCAGACTGGCCCCATAATAAGGAAGCGAGAGTGACACGCAGATTCGCGTTCACAGGGCGATTTGTTGCTGTCGCCGTGGGTTTGGGCGACGCAGGTGCTGCCGGAGAATCCTCTTTCGGCAAGCCCGCCAGAGGGTAAACCTCCCAAGCTCCCGGGCTTTGCGCCTCATAATAAGTCGAAATACGGCAAATGGGGTGAACCTCCGACATTTCCACCACGAATGTAGGATTCTTATCCTGATCGTCAAAAGTATAGGCCGTGCCCAGGTCATTATCGATCATGATCGCGGCCGATTGGGGGCGCTCCAGACCGGAGCTTACATACGCCACGCGACCACGTGAAGCGAGACTGGCCACATTGATTTGTTCCGTCACCCGCGCCGCATCAAGATCCGTCGATTTATTCGGAGTCGCCCCCGGCTTGGTTGTTCCGGGCTTGGCCTTGACTACTTTGACATCCTTCACACTGGGCGTACCGAACAATCCCACAGGACTCAACGTTCCAACGGATTTCAGATCTAACTCCACCTTAACATACCGCACGTCGGACCAACCCCATTCGATGGTGTTTTGCACATTGGCCACAAAATTATTCTTCGCCGCCAGAATCTGCCACCAAGCACTCGCAGGCGCCACATCCATTGTGGCAGCGCTTACTTGAACGCTTCCTTCCGTTCCATTGATGAGGAAGCAAAAGCGATTCGTCGCCACATTCTGGCTCAAACTCAGGATCAATGTCGATTTACCCGCCGGAAGGCTATAGCGATAGGTGGTATCATCGCAAATAAGCCCCACTAAGTTGGCCTGTGCTTTGGGATCAAGCCCCAGCATGGACACCTTGGTTCCCAAGTAGATTCTGGCTAGATTAATCGGCAGCAACTGCGCCTGACTATCCTCCGGGGTCGAGGCTGGCAGTAATTCAACTTGAGATTTCCCGGACGGGGGCGATGAAATAGAAGATGCCGGGCTCGGTGATGGAACCGCGCCGATTAAGGACGTCATTAGGACGAGCATCGAGGCACTCAACATAATTTAATACTAAAAATAGTATTCCGAGCTAAATTTAATTGCAAGTTGTAAACAACAACTTAATCTTCTTGAAAGAATTTCTTATTCACCCCAACTTTGGCCATAATTGTGCTATCGATCTAAACAAGGTACGAGTTTAAATAAAATAACTCCTTGAACACGATTTCTCAAAGCTCCGATCCGAAAAAAACTGCTTCGTGCCAAACTGCACTGGGGCACCTCGTTATTTTTCTTTTTACGATTTTAATGTCGATAACCAGCCATGCCCAAGAAACGATTCGCCCTTCTCTGGCAAGCAGTGGTGGGGGTGAAGGTCTTAACCGCAATCAAGCCTTCGATTCGCGCTATAATATGAAGGTGGGCCCCGTGCTCATGAACGTCACTGGCGGCGTGAGCTTCAGCTACAACGACAACATCAATCTCTCCCAAACCGATAAAAAGTCCGATTTTATCATCACACCTCGGGTCGACATTACGAATCACTGGCCTTTGACGAGCCTCAACAGTGTCGATCTCAACGTCGGGCTGGGCTACTCCAAATATCTCAATAATTCCTCGGCGGATAGCAGTTTTTTGAATGTCTCGCCGGGGTCGAACCTGACCTTCGTGGCTTACATGGGTGACTTTAAATTCACTTTCTCCGATGGCTTTTATTTCCAGCAAGATCCTGTGAGTGAAATCGGGCTGGCCAACGTCACCACGTTCGGACGCATCTCCAATACCGCCAGCGCCAACGTCGATTGGGATCTCAATGACGTCATTCTTTCCCTCGGTTACAGCCACACTAATTTCATGGCCACTTCCGCCGCCTTTGAGTATCTCGACAGCACAACCGACATGGTGACGCAGCGTACTTCCTTTACCATTACCCCTACTCTGACCGCGGGATTAAGTAATTCGATTGCCTTCACCAACTACGATCAAGATTTCCTCAATAATAGCTGGACGCTGATGAGTGGTCCCTTTGCCTCAATCCAATTGAGTCCCTATGTCAGTGTCAGCGCCACGACTGGTGTACAGCTCCTCGGAGCCTCCACGGGGGGACAGGTCAACGATACGACCGGAAACGAAATTTCCTGGTACGGCTCGCTCAGTGTCACCCATCGCATCAATAATTACATGAATCAGACAGTATCGCTGTCGCAATCCAATCCCACTGGCCTTAACTCCAATTTCGTCGGACTCACTTCCCTTCAACACTCCTTCTCCTGGCAGCTCATCCGCGATGTCTCTCTCGGAACGACCGAATTCATCGAATACGGGTCCGACTCGGGCGGCAGCCTGGCGGAAAATGTCTGGCGCTATGGCGGCTCGGTCAATCTCGGTTACAATTTGACTCAAAAGTTGAGCCTGTCCCTGACGTATACCCTGACCATGCGCGAATCCAACGCCGTGGACCGCGACTATACCCAGAACGTCCTGACACTTGGCGCTAATTATGCGTTCTAAATGATTGCTGGTAAAAGGCCGACTTTATATATCATGCGCTCGTCCGCTGTGATCGTGGTTTTGGCAATCACCCTGATGCTTCCCAGTGGGGCCGTCTTTGCGCAATATAATCCGCCAAACACCACGCCGCCCATTCCCCCTCCCCCGGCCTTACGCCCCGCTCTTGAATCTACTACTTCCGCCACGGCTCCGACCAATTCCCCCCTAGCGCCGTCCACCAGCTCGCAACCCACCCAATCTCCCACAAGCAGCGGCCCCAAAAATGTCGTCATGCCCCCCAGCATGGACAAAATCGACGACAAACGCCCCCTCATCGTGGGAGATGTCATTAATTTCCGCGTTGTTGAAGATCACGAAGCTCCCCGGTCCCTGCCCTTGAATGACTCGGGGGAAATTGAAGTACCTCTTCTGGGTCGCATACCGGCTGCAGGCAAAACCCTGAAAAAACTAGCCGAGGAACTCAAGGCCTTGTTCGAAAAGGATTATTATTACCAAGCCACCGTCCTGCTTTCCATGGACGTTACGGCCCGTTCCCGGGCCAAGATGGGAAAGATTTATGTCGTCGGCCAAGTACGCTCCCCCGGCGCCCAGGATATTCCCGAGGATGAGAACTATACCGTCAGCAAGGCAGTGTTGCGTGCCGGGGGATTCGGTGACTTTGCGGACAAACGCAAAGTGAAACTCGTCCGCAAGAAGGCACTGGATTCCAAGGAAACCGAAACAACCATTGTAGACTGCACGGAAGTTTTTGATAAAGGCGACACCAGCCATGATCCGGTCGTCAAACCAGAAGACCTGATTATCATTCCACAGCGCCTCATCAATTTCTGATCCATGTCCTCCATCACTGCCCCACCTACCCTCTCGAGCTGGTCGGCCGCTTTCTTTACGAAGCTTCACCGCTATCGCGCCTTGGTCAAGCGCCGATGGTATGTCCCCCTGCTGACGATTTCTGTGGGTCTTTGCATCCAAGCGTACCGTTTTGCCCAAATTCAACCCACCTACATTTCCAGTGGCAAACTCATCGTCAGCCCACGCATGTTCCTACCCGAGAATGCGGTTGTCAGCGATGAAAGCGTCAACTTCATCGGCACCCAGCTCGAGCTCATGCAAAGCGCCGAGGTTCGCGCCCGCGCCCGCGCCCGGGTTCAAGCATTGAAGCCCGACCTCGCGCCGATCCCAGTCTCCATTAGCGCCTACCAGCAACCCCGCACGTCCATCTTCACCCTTCAGGCATCCGGATCCGAGCCGAACTACACGCAGGCCTTTCTCGACGCCGTCATGGAGGAGTACATCAGCCGCCGCAAGGAAACCCGCACGGAAAAATCTCAAAGCGCCCTCCTAGCCATCAAGGAACAGGTGGATAAAATTGAAAAGGAAATTAATCAAGTCGATGAGGAAATGCTCAGTTTTCAAAAGGAAAACAATGTCATTTTCATGGAGGAGCAAGGCAACAAAAACGCCACCTATCTCATCAACCTCAACAAGCAACTCGACGACCTCAACACCGAATTTCAGCTCCTAAGCAAGCTCACACTGGACCAGAATATTGAACGCCGGTCCACCAACAGCCCCAAACCCCAATCCCCCGCCAAAAGCTCTTCAAACGCAGTCCCATCCGATAAGCGGACGCCCGATACCGAGGAAATCAAAGCGGCGGCCGGCGACCTCCTCAGCCCCGAATCGGAGTACCGTAATTCCAACCAGCAGATCCAGCTGCTCCTCATCCAACGCGACGAACTCTCCCAATACCTCAAACCGAAACATCCCAGGATCATTGCGCTGAACGCTGAAATCCAGCGCCAGCAAACCCTGCTGGATATGTTCAAAAAGCAAAGTCTTGAGCAACTCAACAATCGCCGCGAAGGACTTAGACTCCAAATCCAGAACCTGCAGGAACTGATTAAGAGTGAGGAAGTCAAGGCCCTCGATGTGAACCGCCGCATGGCCGATTACCAGCGGATGAAGTCCAAGAAGCAACGCCTGCAGGGACTCTATGAGCGACTTGTCAGCAGCGTGCAAAGCGTCGATTTGAGCCAGAATATCGATCAGGAAATGATCTCCATCATGGAGCGCCCAGGACTCGCCCAAGCGGTTCATGTGGGCATGAGCGGCATGTTATTTCAGGGACTCCTCCTCGGAGCGCTGGCCGGCGTCGCTATCCTCTTCCTCCTAGACCGAATCGACGATCGCATCAATTCATTCACCGAGTTACGCGATCATTTCGAAGAACCTGTGCTGGGACAAATTCCGATGGATCCGACTCTTGCCCGTAAAAAAGGCGGCCCGAGTCTCCTGGTGCAGGACGATCGGCGTCATGTCTACGCCGAATCGTTTCGCAATGTCCGTTCCTCACTCCTCTTCATGGCCATTGATGGAACGCGCCCCAAGACGCTTCTCATCACCAGCGCCATTCCCAATGAAGGCAAATCAACCTTCGCCTCCAATCTGGCCATCACCATGGCGTTTGCCGGATCCCGAGTCCTCCTTGTCGATGCGGATCTGCGTCGCGGACGCATCCACGATGCCTTTTCCGTGAACAATCAACACGGTCTAAGCGACATCCTTAGCAACCAAATGAACTGGCGCGATGCAATTCAAGAAAGCGCCGCCTACCATTTCCACATCATTCCCCGTGGGGCAACTCCCCCCAATCCCGGCGAACTCTTTCTCTCCTCGCTCGTACCCTCCATCTTCCAAGAAATGCGCAATGAATATGATTACGTCGTCGTCGACAGCGCCCCAATTTTGGCCACGGACGATACCGCCAGTCTTGCGCCCAAACTGGATGGAACCATTTTTCTCATGCGCACGTCGTACACATCCGCACGGTTATCGCGCAACGCAATGGATTTGCTCTACCAGCGTCAAGTCAACATCCTCGGTTTGGTCATGAATTTCGTGGATACCAATCTGCCCGAGTACTACTACTATCAGTATAAGGAATACTACAATCGCGGGGCCCGAGCGACCTGACGGTAGACGGCTTCGTACCGCCGGGCCATCGCCTGCAGCGAGAAACGCTCGGCCACAATTTGCTGCGTACGCTCCTGCATTTTCTGTAATGCTGCTCCTGAAAGATCCAGCGTTTCCAATCCCTTTTCCGAATCGACGGCGGTCAGTTCTCCCTCGGTGAAAGAAGGCATCGTCTCCAAAAGATCGCGCGCGACAAGACACGGCAGCCCCGCCGCCATCGCCTCTAGAAGCGAAAACGGGCATCCCTCGTAAGCCGCCGTGTGCAAATAAAGATCTGCGGCCGCCAGATACGGAGCCACCTCCTGCTGCCACGGCAATCGATGAATCCACTCACCCGCACCAGCTTCCCGCACCCGCTCATCCCACTCCTCAGTATGTGTACCATCTCCCACCCACAGAAATCGTGCCTGTCGATTTCGTTGATGATAACGCAAGGCCAGATCGAGGAAAAGTTGCGGTCGCTTCTGCTCGACCATGCGCGCCACGCAGCAAATGACAAAGTGCTCCTCGCTCCACCGAAAACGCTTCCGCACGTCCAGTCGCCACCCTTCCTTGCGATTAAAATCAAACGGGGCCACTCCGTTGTCGATGGTGGTCACTCGCTCCGGGCTGGCTACTACACGGCGTAATTCCGCGCTACGACTCTCCAGCACCGTTACATAATGACCCGCATATCGTCTGAGCTCACGTGCTGATATCCAATCGCGGAACCATCCAAATTTGGCGCCAAAAATGACTTCACCTTGGGTTAAATGAACCGTGCAAATCGAAGGCGCCCGGCATAGTCGGGTCGCCCGCAACAAGTCCAGGCCATCCTCCAGATTCTGCTTGTTCACATGGACGACATCCACATCCAGCGCATCCCATTCCGACGCAAACCGGCGGACATCAGCGCCATTCCACAATGTCGCCAAAGGGCGGGTTAAATAATCGTACGTGTTGTGATAGGCGGATCTCAGCACTTTGCCATATGGCTCAAATTCGTCGCATAGCTCATCCATTCGCGAATGCTCGGAAGTCCAAAGCAATACTTCATGCCCGATATCGGTGAGTGATTTCGCCAGTGATATGAGAAACTTCTCTCCACCGCCCCGCGATCCGGAACTGCTACTCACGAGGAGAATCTTCATCGCTTTACCTTATGCAGAGGAATCATGACAGGGCTTGATATATGGCTTGAACCATTTTTTCCGCACCGACCTCAGGAGTCAACTCGTTCGCCAGACGGACCGATTTCTCTCCCCACGGGCGAATCCATTCGCGATGAGTCGCAATTTGCTTCATGGCCAGATACAGAGCTTCTTCATTTCCAGCGGGAAAGAGCAATCCATTCTCACCGGATATCACATAATCGCGCGCCGCACCCACTTGATCCGATGCTAGAACCGGAAGCCCCGAAGCCAACGCCTGATTGACCACCACACCCCAGCCGTCGTGGCGACTCGGGATGACAAAGACATCCGCCTGCGCAAATTCGGACGGCAAATCGGCTGGCGCACAAAAGCCTGCGTACTGTATACGCTGCGTCACACAAGACGAGTACGATTTCAGTAATTTAGGCAATCCAGCCTCGCGCCCTACGAGGCGGAGCCTGACTGGTATTCCCTCCTCCACCAAACGCGCAAAGGAGGCCAGCAAAAGATCAATTCCTTTGCGGGGAATCATCTGGCCGCAAAACAAAAAGGTCACATCCGACGACTCCCTGCGCTTTTCCGCGGCGCGCGAAAAATCCTCCAATCGCGTGCAATACGGGATTGTCGCATGCTGTAACGTCGGAAAACGTCGCTCATAATCTCGCCGCGCCAGCGACCCGATCGAAAGGATGGCTGTCGCCCCATCCAAAGCCGACGCCAGATAATCCTGCATCCACGTTCGCCAAGGCGAATCCGATCGGGTCAATCGCTCTCCCCAGAACAACCACTTTTCCCCTGCCAATCCGCCACGCATCAATCCTTGCGCTGTAGCAGAGGTCAATGAGGCGTTAATGATCCACAGATCAAAATTCGGTATGGAGGGTAAGGACCAATTGACATGACTTCGCACTGTACCGATTCGCAGATAAAAACCGGGTAGAATTTTCTCGTATGCGGCAAGGGGTGCCTCCGGCCACGGCGAATCGTGCGACTGTCGCTCCTGATAGAAAACCGACAAGTCCACTTCAGGCCGCCGGGACAGAGCCTCAAACAAATCCCGCTGGTACGGAGATGGCACGACGGAGAGGATGCCTACGCGGCGAGCCTTGTTATTCACGGTCCAGATCTCCGCTTCTTCTGTCCGCCCAGGGTCAAGGCGCGATGCTGCTTTTGATTCAGGAAGAATTGACCGATCACGATGGCTCCCACTGTCGGCAATACCGCGGTAGTAAATACAAAGAGGCTGCGCATGGAAATCACCGCTGCGAAAAAGCCAGAGGCATAAACCAGAACGCCAAAATCCGAATTACGCGGCGAAGCCAATCGACTCCACCATCCAAAGATCGCGCCAAAAAATAGACCTGTGGCAAAAACCCCACCAAAACCAAAAGATACATAGGCCTCACCGACAAAGCTCGACGCCAACGTTAACCCCTCAGCTCCGAGCACCTCCTCGATGCTGAGACTCATACCCTCCGGTTTTCCCGGCCAAATCGCCCGCGGAATGGGGCGAATGATTGCCAAATAGGGAATCTCCCAACCCATATACTGATAGCGTTTGGGAAAAACTTCGGTCAGTTCGCAGATGACGTAAAGATTGTAATCGATAAAGAATTCGCCCTCCGACTCTAGAGCCTTATCTATTCCACCTGCGAGATAGTACTTCAGTCCGATCGTGCGAAACTCTAGCATCACCCGGGAAGCCAGAAGCAGCAAGCAGGCGGCGACGGCTGATACCACGATCAGTTGCATCGTTTTGCGCCGGGGCAGGGAAAAAGCGAAGCCAATCAGAAATGTCACCAAATACGAGGCGAATACATTACGAGTCCCGCCTGCAAATCCATAGAACAACGTAAAAGCAAAACCACTCATGACCTGAATCAATTGTGATTTCGTATAAATTTCACGCTTGGCCAGAACGACTCCGGCAATCGCCGGAATGACATAAATCAGCAATCCAAGCTCGCCCAGAATGGCCCTCCAGTCTCCAAATCGTCCCCGAGACCATGCCTGTGAAAATCGCGCATCCATACTCTGCGAAATTACTTCTATCGGGTTGAAGTTGACGGAGAAAAAAATGTAAAAATAGCCCGCCACCAAGCAAAACCAATAGAGCTTGACGATGAACTGCGTGGACACTGGTCGTTCGAACAGCGAGGTGAAATGCCCCTTGCCCGTCGCAGTCAAGTGCCGGCCGATAGCCATCCCCGCAAAGCCCCACGCACAGGCCGTCCCTCCAGCATAAACCGAGGGTGGAGCGAGAATCTGGTCAAAACGCGTTTGCGGCGTGAGGAATTCGAAAAAAGTGAGGAAGTAGAGAGAGCAAAGTGCCATGACATCGGTTCGCACCAAATTGCGAACACCTTGATGCAAATCGGTCGCGATGCTGGCGATCAAGCTCAAGCCAATACCCCATGCCATGTAGGCAGCAATCTTGCTGGAAACCGTTCCCTGGACGGTTGATATCGTGATGAATAATCCGACCAGCAAGATCAAAGTGGAAAGCGCGCTCGCTTTCGGGATTTCGGACTCATTCGAGTCCATTATCTTGGGAACACGCCCCAATGTCAGCTTGGGTGAAGGCGCTTTGCGGGGATGCTCCGGATTCATGCAGTGACGGCCAATTGGCTTAATTCAATGAGTTTGCGCGCCGGTTCTTCCCATGGATAAAGGCGGTTTGCCGCACCTTGCGGATGCGCCTGCCACCAGGCGAGCTCCTCGGCCAAGGCTTTAGCATCTCCTGAGGGAAAAATCGATCCATTCTTGCGCGGCTCGATCAAGTCCTTGGCGCCAACACTATCGCTGACGATACAGGGCACTCCACAATTTAACGCCTGAACCACAACGAGCCCAAATCCTTCCTCCAAGGAAGGCAGGACGAGCACTGAGCTCTCCCTGAAAACTCGCGCCAATTGCCGGGCGGAAACGGCTCCGTGGTAATGCACAGGGCAACGCGGACGTTCCGTGAAATTCGGCGGTGTGCTGTCAATTTGCGGACCATAGCAGTCGAGCCGCCAATCCGGCTGGCCGACTTCCGCCAAAGCGGCCAGCAAGAAGCGGAGCCCCTTGCGCAAGGTATATTGCCCTGCATAGACGATGCGGAAATCCTTCGGACCATCCGTGTGGCGCGGATAAAAAATATCCTGATCCGCTCCGTACGGAATCACCCAAATGCGATCCGCCGCCACTCCTTCGTCTTGAATAAGCTGGTCGCGGACAATCGTCGACGCGACACAATGATAGTCAGCCAGAGCCATTTCCGCCCGGCGCAATCGCTGAGCGTCTTCATCCCATGAAGTGACCTCATTCACATTGAGCCCGGCCCGCTCATATTCGGGCTTCAATATCCGCAACAAACTCGGCACCGGCCCGGTCGCATGATTCAATACGGTGCGAATGCCCCTTTCGCGCGCAGCACGGAAGGATTGCAGGCATTGCCCAGGCAACCCGTGCAGGAAATCAACCGAGCTCAAATGGCGTGAAACCCATCGGTCAAAGGCTTCATCCTGCCAACGAAACATCCAGCCCGAGGGTGGGCGCAGAGACGGCGGCAGAATTCGCAATGATCCATACACCGCCAGGGTGCGCAGACTGTGCGTCTGCACTGGCACCGATTCACTCCCCGGCAACTTCCATTTCGGATAACCGGAATAATAAGTACCCAAGGCATTTTCGCGCGCCAAGACCCGGGCCAACGAATAGAGGTGACACGGATTCGTCGCGGCGATGGAAACCCGCGGCCGTTCCAATTGGTCCTCTACTTCCTGGATTATCCCCATGGCAGTTTGCATCCGGCTCCATTCCGCTTCGCTACGGGCAGGACGCCTCATCAAACGCATCCATCCGCGGTAAGCGGACCATGTCACTGGCTTACGCCGTTGGAGATTGCGTGAAAAATCGGCAATGGCCTGCTTCCACCATTCCGGCTCGCGGGTGAACCAGCCGCGTTTCCATGCATATTGAGCCTGTCGAGCGGCTCGAAAAAGCGCCACTAGGCATGCCTGCGGCCACGGGCAACGACGCCAGATACTGGCTTGTTCATAGCGGCTATGGAGATGGTGCATCCGTACTTCATTGCGGTTCAACGCAGAAAAGCGGTGACGAATCGTTAAATGCGCCGGTCGATAAATTTCATACCCAGCAGCCACAGCCCGCAGAGCATAATCCACCTCGTCATAGGCGTGGTAAAAATCCATGTCGTACCCACCTAATTGCAGATACACACTGCGTCGCAGCGCCGCACTTGCATTCGAATAAGTTCCGACAAACTGCGGCGGACCAAAATCCGCGCAGGTTAACGTATCGGGAAATTCATCCGTCTGCTGCGGAATTGACGCCACCGCCAGCTTCGGCCTCCACGTAAAAAGCTGACGTAGACGCGTGATGAAATCTTTTTCCACTGGATGACTGTCATCGTCGAGCACCAGCACTATATCGCAATCTGTGCGCCGCATGATTTCATCGCGCGACTTCACATGTCCCTGAGACACTAAATGCTCAATGGCGCGAAAAAAAGGATATCGTTCCCGGAGAAAGGTCATCGTACCATCGGTGCAGCCGTCCGCCACCACCCATACTTCGTCCGGGGCCGGATTCAATGAAGCCACGATCCGGCACGTCCGCTCCAGTTCGGAAAGGCGGTTGTGGGTGGCAATGGACACCGCGCAACGCAACGGGTAATGAACCGAGTACAACGTCATGTCCACAATCCGGTCAACTCGTCCATCCATCCCGGCGCGCGTCTTCGCACCACTGCCAATGTCGTCACGATCCGATGTAAAAGGAATTTCAATTCAAAGATCACACCCGATTGCCCCATCACTTCATGCGCCACGCGGCGCTGATTTTGCAAGCGGTGACGCACCATGGCCACGCGGGAGCGTTTGAATGCGCTCGAAGCGTCCTCATGCTTGAATGGCACCAAGGCATGCCAGTAGAGCGCATGCGTCCGGGCAATTCGCGCGGAAAGATGAACATCCTCCATGTAACTGTAGCCGGAGAAATCAGGAAATCTCTCCCGGCGCACAAGATCGGTCCGGTACATCACACAACAGGTTGACAGCCAATCCGCCGGAAGCAATGCCTCGCTCGATCCTTCGTAACAGGCAATGGTATTGATGGCTGGGCCGAACAATTTTCCTCCGTACGTCGGATGGCCATACCCTGCCTGTAAACGGTAATACCACCAGAGCAATCCCCCTGGCACCGGCAGCTCAAAACCTTCCATCCGTGCAGAGACGCCGCCCACGGCCTCTCCCAATTCGTGAAATACCATTCCCAGTTGCTCCAACGTAGTCGGATACAGCACCGCATCGTCATCAAGAAACACCACATAAGGCGAGTCGCACAAATCCATCCCCTGATTGCGCTGCTGTGCCGCGCTTGCCACGGTGCTGCGCACATAATGCACAGGAAGTTGCCGGGTAAACTCGCGCACGACCGGTTCTGAGCTCAAACCCACCTGGGCATCCACCACAATCACACGTTCCGGCGGACATGTCTGCCCCACGATACTGGCCAAAGCCCGGCGTAAAGGCTCGGGGCGCTGGCAGGTGGCAATGATGATCGTGTAAGCAAGCGTGCTCATCGCAATATCCGGGCCAAACGTTCGGCTCCAGTAAAACCAAGACAGCGATGTGCCAGGCGATAGCGTCCCGTTGCCGCTGGTCCTGTTAGTTGAATCAATCCACGCATCTCGCGTTGTTTATAATACTGGGTCGCGAGTTTCAAGTCCGTCAGCGCCAGCGTGCGGCACATTTCAAAACAGGTCTGCCCGGCGGCCGCGGCAAGTGAATCGTTCCAGCGATTCTGTTCCTTCAGGAAATCAATCATGGAATCAATCAAGGCTGTCTTGATTTCGATGAGTTGCTTTGGATCGCGACGACATACCGTTTGCTCCGACCAGAGTCGATACACGCTCAAGGGCTGCTGAGTCCACCGTATTTCTACTTCCTGTCGCAACGCGCGCGCATACAATTCGTAATCCTGACAGCAGGGAATCGCTTGATTCCATGCGCCGAGTGCTTCCAACACACTCCGACGCCAGAGACCGCCCTGCGTCCCTGGCCATTCCCAGCGCAGCCATTGTTCGAATAAGTCATGACCATCCGGCACGGGCTGCTGCGTCCGCCCCACCACTTCTTCGTCCAACCACATTTCGCGCCATTCCGGAGAGAGAATCAAGTCCGCATTCTGAAATCCATTGGTCTCGCGCCACTGTGATTCGACTTTATCCGGCAGCAAATAATCATCCGCGTCAAGAAACTGAATCCATTCCCCGCGGGAAAGCGAAAGTGCGAGATTGCGGGCAGCATTCCCTCCGCGAGGCGGCGTCGACTGCCAGCGCAGGCGTGATCCGTAGGACTCCAGTATCGCACGGGTGCCATCCGTGGAGCCATCATCCACCACAATGACCTCCTGCTGCCCCCATGACTGCCCAAGGGCGCTGTCCACCGCCTGCCGCAACCACCGTTCGGTATTGCGCACGGGAATGCAGAAGCTCACCAACGGCTTTTCCATGCTCTACTTTACTCAGCCACACTGGAGAAACTCAAGTCCGGTAAAAAAAGGCCTCAATAGCAAAGGACGGCATTGAAACTTTAAGTCGATTCAGGCAACAATGGGGAACAGCTTGGGGACTGTCTCATGAAAAAATACGATTTTGTCATCGTCGGTTCGGGCTCCGGGGGAAGCACTGCGGCAATTCTCGCCGCACAGCGCAAAGCCAGTGTGGCGCTGATCGAACGCAACCAAATCGGCGGAGTCAACCTCCACTGGGGCTGCATCCCGGTTAAAAGCCTTGTCGCCAGCGCCAAGATGTTGCTGCATGCCCGTCATGGTGAAGACTATGGCGTCGCGATTCCCCACGTCAGTGCCAGCCTGGCCACATGGGTCAATCGCCAGCGTCTCGTCATCGCCAAGCTCGCCGAGGAGCTCGACCGGCTCCTGCACCGTAACGGCGTGGAGGTTCTCCGCGGCACCGCCTCCTTCGAATCACCCAACGTCCTCAAGATCCGTCACAACGGTCACGAGGAAATGATCGAGGGTAAAAAAATCATTCTCGCCACCGGTTCGCATGCGGCCCCCTTCCCAAATATTGAGGCAGCCGCCCATCCCCTTACTGGCACCAGCAATGATTTCGTTCACCTCACCACGCTTCCCCCTCGCCTGCTCATCATCGGCGGCGGCTACATTGGCTGCGAACTCTGCGGTGTCTACAGCACGCTTGGGGCCAAAGTTACCATTGTCGAAGCGGGTACCCATCTTCTGCCCGAAATCGAACCCGAGGCGGGACAATATCTCCAGGGAAAATTCGAACAGACCGGGGTGCGCGTCCTGCTGAATTCCCGAGTGGAAAAAATCACCTACGATGCCAGTTCCTCCCGCGCTGTAGCCCATCTCGAAGGCGGCACGCTCCTGCAGGAAGAAAAAATCCTCATCAGCATTGGCCGCCACCCCAATATCGACACTCTCGGTCTCGACCGCGTGAGCATCGCCCACGGTCGTGCCATCGATGTTAACGAACATCTCCAGACCAACCTGCGCCATGTCTACGCCATTGGCGACGTCAATGGCCGCAGCCTCCTCTCGCATTCCGCCGCCGCCCAGGCCGAAGTCGCCGTCAACCATGCATTGGGCGATACCTCCAGCATGGATTTCAAACACATCCCCTTCTGCGTGCTGACCAACCCGGAAATCACATCCGTTGGCATCAGCGAGAGCACGGCTTTGGAAATGGGCCTGCGCATTCGTGTGGGCCGCTGCCCTTTCCGCAATGTGGGTCGCGCCCTCGCCATGGGCGAGCTCGATGGCTTTGTCAAACTTGTCGCAGAAGAAGACACGGGCCGTCTCTTGGGTGGATTGATCATCGGTTCGCATGCGTCGGAGTTGATTGCCCAAGTCACGCTCGCACTCAAGCTCGACGCTACAGTGCAGCAACTGGCCCGCTCGATCTGCGCCCGCCCCACCCTTTCCGAAGCCATTCAGGAAGCCGCCCGCCGCATTGTTTCGGGACCGCTTCCATCCGTCTAAAGTCTCTTTCGCCTATGGCACGAACGGCGTCGTACTCACAATGCGAAAGCGATAGTACGGCGTAAGACTCTTCTCAAACACATTCACCGCCTGCAATCGCGAATCAACCGGATCAATCCAACGCTCGATCACGGAAGACACGCGGTATTCGCCACTGATCACATCACGGCCTTCCTCCCAGATCTGCGGATCGGAACCTGACGCCTTGATTAGGGACTGGGCACGGCAATGGACCTGATAGCCATTCGATTGAGTCGTGAGCAAGGAATACAAATGGTTGTACGGCATCTCCCGCGAATTGTCTCCGGTCAAAGTCTGCCCCTGCCACCATGCTTTCACGCCCTCGAAGGTCACACCGTCCGGAACAAGTTCCAGAGTGCAAATTTCTGCTGCCGCACGATAAACGTCGCCACCGGAAAAACGCTGATCCACTCCCTTCAATGTCTCTTCGGTCGAAATCGGATGATAGTAGGAACTCGCCACCGGACTCCCTTTTTTGTAGGTCGTCTCGCCCGTCGGGATCGCCAGAATCTTCGTCGACTTCAACGCCGCCCGCAGTGCCGTTGTCCGTATCATTCCCGTGAAAGGAACCATCTCGTAATTTAAATTCACCCGTCCACTGGCTGTCAGTGGACTACTCAGCGCATACGGCTCGACCGTCGGCACGCTGAATAGATCAAGCCACAGAAAATCATGCGGCGCATTTCCTCCAGGATGGACATTCGACAACGGATGCGGATTGAACAGCAACGTCTGCCAGGGTGTCCCGGAGACAATGCCCGTGGGCAGAGAACCCAGAGCGACAGGCGACGCGATCTGTCGTTGATTGAAATAGTATTTCTCGCTCACCACCGTCGCGTCGCCATTGAAGTACGGCACCCCACCACTATTAGTCGTAACGCAGCCCTCATCCGGCTTCCCGATGTAGGCCCCATCCGGGGTATTGCCGACGCCATTATCCCAATCTCCTGCCCCAAGATTGGGGCCCTTCGCATCGGTATAGTATTCACCGCCGGGAGTGCGCAGGCTAAAGACCCGTGCCTTCGCTACGTCCAGATAGTCATTCGCAGAGAGTGGAGCAAAACACGCGGCACCACCCTCTTCCGGAGTCAATACCATCGGCATTCCGGCTGTCAGGCGACTATCACCACCGGGTGGCGTCACGCTCCGCACCACGTCGAACTGAAAGAAATTCGGATCATCCTCATGTCCCATGCGCTTCGTGTAATCGGACCAGCCCGCGTAACTTTCCGTTGCGGGTGGCATGAGCGGAGCAGCGAGAGAGCCTTCGACCTTTGGAAATTTCACCCGGACTATTTGTACGGGCTGCGTGGACGTGGCGTTGGAAAGAAAAGAGACTTCGATGACACCTCCGCCAAAACTGAATTTCTCGTCCACCACCGGAATATCCGTCTTCAACACATAGGGATAGGAAGCGGAGAGGAGCCGTGCAAAACTCTCCTCGCCACCTAACCGTGACGAATCGGTGGACATGACTCCCTTTCGCTCGATGTCGCCGGTGAATGAAAAAGTCGGCGTCGTGTCAGTGGAAAAAGGGGCCTTCGTTGCCACACGAATCGTATAGCTTGGAGCAGTCGCCCCATAGCCTTGGGCCGGGTTATTCAAGGCCAGCAGCAAGGCCGCCCGCATGCCATTCACCTTCCCGGTACTACTGTCAGTCGACGTGGCGTAGAATTGAATGGCGGCTTCTGCCAACGTGGGATAGCGACCCAATCCATGTGTAGTGCCGATCGCGATAGGAACCACCTGTCCCGGAGTCTTTGCGGTGAAGAGATCACTGCTCTTGAGTAAGTTCGGATCGAACAAATTCGCGCAGCGGACGAAGTCGAAGATTTCCGTCAGAATTTGATCCCGCCCCGCAGTGCCACCGTATTTCGATGCTAGCGATCCACCCCCAAATCCCGGCACGGGCTGCGAGGTCAACTGCTGCAAATATTCGTAAAGCTTTCGATTTTTGGCATCGCCCGCAAAATCAACCGTAGCGTTCCGATTATCCTGCCGGGTGAAATACAGTCGCGCATTGCCCGCTCCGGGAATTGTCGAGCACAACACCATGAGCCTGTCCAAGGGGCTCCGCTTCGACTCACTGAAAGAGATCGGCCAGAGTGTCACGCGCGGTCGGTTGAATAAATTCAACTCAGGAGAGCGACTCGCCACCGTGAGAAAAAATCGCCCCCGCTCGATCTCACTGGCAACCAACCCGCTATTCGTTTGCCGCGGCATCGTGTATAGCAATTCATCCAGACTTCCGTACAACCGGTCCTGCTTGTCCGCGATGTTGCTCTGATTGGCGATTTCGATGGTCCCTTCCTGCGAACCACCTGTGGCACCGAGACGCGGGGTCATTGCGTAAATTTTGCCATAACGTGGCACTCCGTTTCCCACCAGACTAGGAAGCACCGTGCTCAGGCAAACCGTCGCGGGATGCCCCGCGAAACGGGAAAATTCGCCCTTCCGGGGTTGACGACCGGCCATCGTCTGGTCCGCCAATGACTGCGTGCGCGGCGTCTCCCAAAATACGCCCTCGGAAGCGGTATTGATATTCACCTTGCAGGTTTCATCGTCAGTCCAAAACGCGATACGCCCCACCACCGGATTCTCCGTCGTTGCCGCAGCAATCTTCAAACGTCCCCGCCCCAGTGGCACCCCCACCGTCAGCTGGCCGCCCCGCAACACGTAAATCCAGCGCACCGGCATCGCCACTTCGAACTTCGGATCCAGAGCGAATCCCTCCACTTGCTTGGCAGCGGCCGGGTCCACTATCGGATAACGCCAGCCAGTCAACCGTTTTGATGGCGCATTCAAATCGATGAACTCCCCTTTTCGGCTGGACCAGTCGTCCGGTATTTCCTGTGAAGCGAGAGCTCGCGCATTAAATCCCCCCTTCACCACCATCTTGTTCGAAGAATACAGTTTGTAGCAGTAAAGTGGCTTCCCGTCGGCGTCAAAAGTCCGGATCATACCCGGTTGTGACGTCCACGCCGCATCGGGTTCGCGCGTCGTCGCCTCCACGATCTGCGACATCACGATGTTCACAGCTGATTCGGCCAGCATCCGCGTTTCATTCGTCACGGCAAAATTCTTCGCACTGATCCGCTCCGCTGTGATGGACGAAAAATAGCCCATGAATAAACACGAAAGCAGCACGAGCAAGAACATCACGAGTATCAATGCCATGCCCGAACGCGACGCCCTCCTCGCGCTGGTAGGGTTTGTCAGCATAGCCACTTCCACCTCCTACGGAGCGCTCTCGCTCCAGGTGGAGGACGCTAGGCTCACCGTGGTTTGAAAACAGCGGTAACGGCACTGGCTCTTCAACTTGTCCTGCAGCCGTTGCCAATCCGCACTGAACTGCGCGGCGTCCTGGAATAACGAAGTGTCGACCAGATCCTTCAATTGATCCTGATCTTGTAGTCGCTTCGCCGAAGGCTCGTCGATCACCACCATCGTCACCTGCACCAGCGGCGGTAATTGATTCTGCGTCAAATCCCCCAGCGTTGTCCGCCCTTTCAACCAGGCACGCGAATCGTATGCGTAACGAGGAGCCAGCTCCATGTCATCCGGCCGGCGCTGGGGCAACAAGATCAATGCGACGATATTCTCCGCCAACGCGTGCGAGTTCGCGGCGAGTGACGAGGTGATGAGTCCGGTCAGCCATCCCCGTGCCGTGCCGGATTTGTAGAGCGCAAACTCCTCGCTCGGCTGCATGATCTCGTACAAGCGGCTGCGCTTTTTTGCTTCGCTCGACAGGGCCGAAAAACTGGGCCGGTTTTGACTATCATCCCCGTATTCCACGTAATAACCGCAGACATTCAGGAGCGAACGCAAACCGTCTGCTTTCTTCTGGTATCCGAACGGAGCTTGAAAAAAAACCGCATGCGTGGGTCGCGTCGCCCCCGCATCTGGCATCAAGTCTGCAGCATGACCGATAAGAAAATGAAGTTCCGATCGCTGGCGATACTCCGTCTTTCCTGCCGGTAAATCCGGGTACGTGAACCCTTGGCTCGACGCGGTGTTGTAATAATCCCGGTAACTGTTCAGCGTGGCCTGGCTCAACCGCCGTGTAACGGTGGAGAACGCCGTCCGCGCCTGCTGAAATGTCTCCGTCGAAGCCGAGTTCTCCTTCCAAGCCAAAGTCGCCATGCCCGTCGTCGTAAAGAGCATCAGTAAAATCACGCACAAGGTGGCCATCGCGGCCAAAAGCTCGATCAGCGTATAAGCGCCGTAGCGACCTCGTTCGGCGTTCGACTTCATCTTAATTCCCCGCCGTCACCAGATGCAGGGCCGTGATCCGTGCCGTACCCGAGCCGTTGCTCTTTTTCAAAGTCACTCGCAGCGTCGACAAGCTCGCGCTCACATAATTCGAGTCGGACGGAAGCACCGTCCCAGTGCTCGCTTCCATCGACAGCGACGCCAGGTAAAAAACCTCATCGGAATTCTCCGGCACATTCAGTCCCTGCCGGTCGAAGGTGAACACGCGGGGCTCTACAATATCCTTCCAGTGTGCGGGCGCTGTCTGTCGCGCCAGATTGGTCAGATATTGGTTGATCTGCGCCTCCGCGGTCGATTCCCGCGCGTCGCGCGAGACCTGCAAGCCCACCGGCAGCAATCCCAGGAGCGCAATGAGACCAAACGAAATGATCCCTAAAGACGACACCACCTCGACGAGACTGAATCCACCAGCCCGCCTCCATTTGCCTTCCCCTTGTCTCCCGCGATGCCCCATGCATGCCGACATAATTGTGCTGATCCTCGGGAAGAGTGGCACTCTCTACAATAGTAAACAGGTGTTACATAACGAGTTTCAACGAATTTCAAAAGAGTCCCATTAAACGTCAAATCGCATAATCAGGGTGATAGTGAGTTAAAAAGCTGAAGGCCCAAATTTCTCATTTGAATTATCTCTAATGAAAAATTAATTTTCAGAATTTATTCGATTTTAAAATCAACTGGAATAGGTTTGGAAACGAAATGATCGCTCCAAAGGAATTACCGCACACAGTTCCCGTAGTTCATCGGACGCTTCAGGTCATCCAGACCATTGCCCGCTCACAGGGCCGCGCTAACCTCACGGCCAAGGCGCTCGCAGCCGAGACCGGCATTCCTTCCGTCACGTGCTACCGCATTCTGCGCACCTTAATGGCCCACGACTGGATCCGCCCCATTCCCGGTGGTGGCCACGAACTTTCCCTCGGTCTGCTTACACTGGTGCAGCAAGGTCAACCGCTCGAAGGCCTCATCGCCGTCAGCCGCCCGGAACTGGCCAAGTTGGCGGAAAAGATAGAACTCACGGTAAAACTTTCCATCCGTCGCGACGATCTCGCCGTCGCACTCTGCCGTCACGAATCGCCCAAAGAAACCTCCGTCTCCACTCGCGAAGGCGCCACTTTCCCACTCGCGGAAGGTTCCTCCGGGGCCGTCCTGCTGAGCCGACTGGAGCCGAAGGAGATTGCCGCGATTCTGCAACGCATGCCGACCACCTGCTGGAAACATCAGACCCAGCAGATCGTACAGGACCGTTTGAAATTCCTGAAGAAAAACGGCTACTGCGTCGATGCGGGTATCTTCAATCCCAGCCATTACGCCATTTCCGTGCCGGTGCTCGGACTGAATAATGAGGTCATCGCTTCGCTGACCGCCATTGGTTTCCCCAACGATTTGCCGAACTCGCGACATCCCAAGTTGAAAAAGGAAATGGTGCTCTGCGCGAATGCCATCACCCGCCGCTTCCGCGAACTCAATCCCACTTTATGAACAGCGAACTCTTCTCCCTAAAAAACCGAAAAGCCCTCGTCACTGGCTCCAGCCGTGGCATCGGAGCTGCGATCGCCTTGTCTTTAGCCGAAGCGGGCGCCGATGTGGCCATTCATTACACCGGCAAAGCCGAGCAGGCCCGCGACGTCGCGAAAAAAGCGGCCACATTCGGAGTGAAAACTACCGTTGTGCACAAGGATCTCTACGAAGCCGATGCCGCCTCTTATCTCTACAATGAAACTGTCGCCGCGCTCGGACAGCTCGACATCCTCGTACTGAACGCCTCCGTGCAAATCCCCATCAACTGGCGCGAGATCACCCCCGAAGCGTTCGACAAGCAGATGGTGATCAACTATCGCCGCACGCTCGACCTATTGCACCAAGCTGTTCCCGCCATGCAGGAACGACGCTGGGGTCGCGTGATCAGCATTGGCAGTGTGCAGGAAACCGTGCCGCACCCGGACATGCTCGTTTACTCCTCCCTCAAATGCGCGCAGACCGCCATGATCGTCAGCCTGGCCAAGCAACTCGCGCCCTTCGGCATTACCGCCAATAACATCGCGCCAGGGGTGATCCAGACCGACCGCAATGTCGATCGCCTTGCCGATGCGGCCTATGCGAAAAAAGTGCTCAATGCCATTCCAGTCGGCTTCCTCGGCGAACCGCAGGATTGCACCGGCGCCGCGCTGTTGCTCGCTTCCGAAGCGGGCCGCTACATCACCGGACAGAATCTCTTTGTCGATGGCGGCATGAGCCTGTAATCCCTCCTCACTTTTTCACCTCAACCCTACACACCTAACCCACCCCCACACCATGTCAGTCGACACCTACAAAAAAGAAGTTGGAATGATGAAACTGGAAAAGCTCATCGAGACACGCGAAGGCGTATCGACAAAGACCTTCCCCGTTTCTGATCAGGAATTACTCTCCCGTTTTGAGCAACTCTACACCGGAGCCGTCAACGATGTGCTGCGTGAGTTCTGTCTCCTCGAGCAGGCTCTCCCCGGTCACATCCTACCCCTGCGCGAATACCGCACCGTAGCCGGTTTCGCCTTCACCGTGAAGAGCGCGCCGAATGTCAAAATTCGCGGCGAAATGGAATTCCGCACGCAGATGCTCGACGAGATGGGCGAAAATCACTTCGTCGTCTGGGACACCAGCAAGGATGAGAAAGCCACCCTCTGGGGCGGCGTCATGACCGCCACCGCCGTCGGCAAGAAAGTGAAAGCGGCCTGCATCGACGGAGGCATCCGCGATACGCACCAGATCCTCGAGAAGGATTTCCCGCTCTTCTACAAATACCGCATCTCCAATGGCAGCCTCGGCCGTTGCCTGATCACCCACTACCAAATCCCCGTCAAGATCGGTGACACCACGATCAAGCCCGGCGACGTTGTTCTCGGTGACATCGACGGCGTGCTCATTGTACCCCGCGAGATTGCCTACGACGTGCTCCTGCGCGCTGAGGAAATCAAAGCGAACGAAAAGAAGATTTTCGGTTGGGTCGCCGAAGGCCAGAGCATCCACCAGATCACAGAAAAGGGTGGTTACTTCTAAGCCATCGCGCAACAAAATCGCCGCATCATGACCGCCTTGACGTCCGATTCAATCCAGCAATTCCCGAACCTCATCAGCTTCTGGGATTTTCAGGAACCCACCGGCAAGCCCCGCGTGGCGAAGGGAGCCCATCCCTACGTCCTGCAGGAAATGGCCGGGGCCATCGAACGCGTCGACGGCGGTCTGTTCGGACCGCACGCCGCTTTCTTGCGACCCAAGCAGTGGCTCTCTGCCAGCCGCAAGGATTGCCCGGCGCTGAACATCCACGGTCCCCAAGCCCAGGTCAGCGTTGTGGCGTGGTTTAAGCGCTATCGCAAACCCGAGATTCAATGCGAATTCCTCGCCGGTATCTGGGACGAAACGCGCGCGAAACGCCAGTACGGACTTTTCCTCGACCTCCGCATTCACAATAGCGCAGATCAAATTGCCGGTCACGTCTCCGGCCTCGGCGGTCCCACCCCCGGCAACCGCTGGTGCATGGATGCCGCGATTACTTACAGCGATGTCACCTACTTCGAGAACTGGTACTGCGGCGGCTTCACCTACGATGGCGAATTCACCAAGGCCTACCACAACGGCATTCTCGACGTCCGCGAAAAGTTGAATCCATATCCTTACAAACTCGGCATCTTCGACGCGGGCGATGTCGGCGGCGATTTCACCGTCGGCGCCGTCGACCGCCTCGGCTCCATCGGCAATTGGTTTACCGGCATCATCGGCGGCATTGCGGTTTTCGACCGCACCCTCACCGACGAGGAGATGGATCACCTCGCCTCGATCTTACCCGTTCGACTCAAAAAAGACCATGCGTCCGATCCCTTGAAATAGTCTCCCACCCATGATCATCGCCGACTTTCTCCCTGCCGTTCCTGATAAATCGTGGAAACTCGCCGCCCAACTCGGCGTCACCCACGCCATTGTCAAGGCCGCGCCCGAATTGACCGGACTCAAACCGCCCTCGGATATCGACGCCTTGCGAACCGTACAAAAACGTTTCGAAGACGCCGGATTCAAACTCTCCGGGATGGAAGGCGATCAATTCAACATGCAGCGGATCAAACTCGGCCTCGATGGCCGTGATGAAGATCTCGCCCAGTACGTCGCCATGCTCCGTAACATGGGAGAACTCGGTATTCCCCTCCTCTGCTATAATTTCATGGCCACCATCGGCTGGTGCCGCACACAGGTCGCCGTCCCCACTCGCGGCGGCGCATTCACCAATCGCTTTGTCCTCTCCGAACTCGATCCTACGCCCGTGCCGGAAGCCGATCGTGTGACGGAAGATAAACTCTGGGAAAACTACGAATACTTTATTCGCAATGTGATTCCCGTCGCGGAAAAAGCTGGTGTCTCGATGGGCCTGCACCCCGACGATCCGCCCATGAGCCCGCTCCGTGGCGTGGGCCGCATCCTCACCTCACCGGACGCGTTTGCCCGCGCGATGAGTCTTTCCACCAGTCCCGCGCACGGCATCACTTTTTGTCAGGCGAATTTCGTCGCCATGGGCGCCGATCTCGAAGCGTGCATTAATTTCTTCGCGCCACGCATCAAGTTCGTCCACTTCCGCGATGTGCGCGGCACGGCCGAAAATTTCGAAGAAACTTTCCACGATAACGGCCCGACCGACATGGCGCATATTCTCCATTGCTACCATCAAGCCGGACTTAACGTCCCCATCCGCGTTGATCACGTCCCCACCATGGAAGGCGAAGACAACTCCCAGCACGGTTACGCCACGCTCGGTCGCCTCTTCGCCATCGGCTACATGAAGGGCATCATGGATGCCTACCGCATTCCCTACGTCTAGCGCGCGTTACCGCGTCGCCTCGACCAGAGCATCCACTGGCGTAAACGCCACATCCATCCGCCCCAGAATGGTCGTGGTGTAGCAGATCATTTGATCCCCCATACAAAACTGCGGATGGGGATCCAGATGGTACGGCTTTAACTCTGCTGGTACCCGAGGCAGATCCGAAACAATATTGATTTCATGTCCGGATTTCGGGTTGAAAAACACCACGCGACTGTCCGCCAGATCTTGCTGCGGTTGATTGTCCCCGACCAAATAATCACCCTTCATCGTCGCATGCGCATGCGAGATCGTCTTCAGCGGCCAGATCATCACCGGCTTGCGATCCGTCAGACTTACCCGTTCCACTCCCTGTCCATAGTGCACATAATAAATACCGGTCCCGTCCGCTGCCCACCATTCATGACCATGCATCGCGCGCGGGTCTGAAACTAGCAATGCCCCGGCCTGTGGCGTATGCGCGTTAAAGGTCGTCCCCTTGTAGCCCTGATAATGACTTGCCCACTCATCCGAAAATACCGACGTGGGCGCTTCGCCCTCGCGAATCAACCACATCCGGTTCTCATAACGCGTTACTTTCCCAGTGAGGCTATTCGCATAAAAATCCTGTGCGAAGAGTAGCAAATGTTCGTCCGTCGGCGAAAACTGCGCATGGTTATAGCAACGGTCCATCTTCTGCCACACGTTACCCGGCGATCCATCCAGTGGTACGCTGCCGATGTACCAATCCTCTCCGATTCGCGCATCGAAATTGAGGCGTTTTTTGGTTGCAGAAAAAGTCAGATGCGTCGCCACATGTGCCACCCGCCGATGCTGGACAATCTCCGCAGGCAACTCGTTCACTTTTTCGGGCATCGCCGACTTTTCCGGCTTGCGCTTCCAGATCACCGCACCACTGCACCAGTAAACCTCCCCGCTCTCCACATCGACCAGCGGAGATGCCTCGGAAAACTGCGTCTCGGGACAATGTCGAATCTCTTGCGCTTGTACGTCCAGCACACCCAGAGTTCGCCCCAACCGTGCATCGCCGCTCGGCGGAAAGCTGCAGTAAAACCAATAGTAATTCCCGTCGCGAGTGAGGCTCGGGCTCGTATAGTAAAACGATTGCTGAACCGGTGCTACATGTTGATTCAGAATGTAACTCTCCACCTTCGTTTTCGGATCGACCCATCGCGAAAAGAAATCCGGATTATGAAGTAACTGCTCAAAAGGCTGATCCTGCATAATAACAATTCCTATATAATGTCGCGCTCAGGGAGTGCGCCCGCCATTCGGTACGTTCTTATCCAGAAAAGATTTCACCACGATTCCACGCTCGGTCATCTTTTCGGCAAGCTGCGGTTTATCCAAACTATACTCCTCCGTATGCTCCAGGCTCCAAATCGGCGATTCGCGCAAAGCGTGATAGGTCCAGTCCCATCCCAGTTCTTCAAAAATTTCCAGACAATCCTTCAAATAGTCCGCTCCCTTGGGTGCCCAACGCGCCACGCTGAATTCGCCCATGTAGATGGGGATATCGGGGTTCTTTTTTGAAAACTCAATCACCGGCTGCAGCAAGCGCATCAACCGCGCCTTGTCCCAATAGCCATTACCCCACGTGTCTGTATATTCCCCCGGCCATGTCTTGTTCACCACCATGACCGGTGCCGTCAGATCCGTATACTGGGTGTCATGCACACCCTGATGGGTGTATTTCATCGGTGCATACAGGTGGATGGAATAAATCAATTTATCGTCCTTGAGTCGCGGAAAGGACTTGATCCCCTCCCACATTTCGCCACCGGGACCAGACTCAACCACGATCCAGTTCTTTTTGTCCACCGCGCGGATTTCATCAATCAACGCTTGTGCCCATACCGGCCACTTCTTCGGAGCGCGCGGCCAATCACGACGATCCAGCGGCTCGTTCAATAAGTCATACCACACCGCGACGTTCTTTTTGGCCGCCACCGCAGCGATCTGATGCCACCGCATTTTCATATGGTCCAGATTCACATCATTGTCCCAGAGCCTTTCGAGATTAGCCCAACGACTGGCATTGCGGTCATACTGCTCAGCTCCCATGAAAGGCATCGTCAACACGACAGTGATGCCGAGCTGATTGGCGATATCGAGCCCGCGATCGATATCCTCCAGATTCTTCTTCCACGCCTCATCCCAACTCAGGTTGTAATTCTTGACTAGGTGATCCATCGGAAACTGGATACGCACAATATTGGCGCCCCATTTCTCCTTGGCATCGCGCAATGTTTTTTCATCCAGCAAGCGAATGGTGAGCCCCCGATATTTGACCGCCCGCGCTGGCGGTGTCGCTTGCTGTGAATTTTCATCTTTGGCAACAGAAACAGGCGGGGCTCCCCATGACTGACCGAGCGCCCAGGTAAAAAGGATTACAGATAGTGAAATGGCAATTTTCTTCATAAAATCGTTCTTCGCGTTTGGACTCTCTCAAGGATAGAGATTCGTGTTTGTGATCGCGTCCCGCTTCTCGCGGGTGCTATGACCATCGCACCAGAGAATATTGGCCTTCTCCACGTGCGGCTCCCCGATCCGGTTGATCGTCGTCAGGCTCGTATCGCCGAACCCATAACCCCAACCGGACATCTTCTTCGTGTCGGTCATCAGCACCACTTGCGCCGGAGAATTGATGGTGCCGAAGCGGGGCCGCCGCAAGGTCCCGTTATTGCGCATCACATTATAATTCACCACATACGGATAGCCGTAATCGTTGTTCACGTACTGGCCGTTATCGATGCCCAGCGGAGCGGGACTGCGAATCTCGGGACACACCGACAATTTCTGCAGTTGTTTTCCACTGGAGGCATAGGCACTCAACGGTGCGAGTTTGTAGTACCACACCGCTTGATCTCCCGGCAGTGATTCGTTAAAGGCGGGATAACATTCACCGTTATTATCCCCCGCATAACTGACCAGGACGGTATACAACTGACGCATCTGCCCGGAGCAGACCGAGGCTGAACTCAGCTTGCGGTATTGTGTAATTGACGGCAATAAAAGCGCGATCATGATTCCGATGATCGCCACGACGACCAGCAACTCGATCAGCGAAAATCCTCGCTGAATTGATCTTGGTCTGAGGAGGTACATCAACTCCATTCTGCGGTTCGCAATCAACCGATCGAATCACCTGGAACAGGAACACTCGCGCCGTTTAGCGGCGCTTAAATGCCGCGAATAGTGAGACAGCGCCGATCATCAGAGCAGCGCTCGATGGCTCGGGTACGACATCAAGGGAGCGAATCGATTCCAGCTCCGTCAGGCTCAAAACGCCAGTCGCATCCGTTGTGGATCCATAGATCCGCACGTTATCAATCAGCCCATCAAAAGGACGATTGGGAGAGCCATAATTATTGCCAATTCCAAGTGCCGTCGTCCCGCCCGGCAAAACCATCGTCCCGCCATTCAGATTTAAAGTATACGCCAGCGTCACTGAAGATGCGGTGCTTCCTACATAGAATTTCACATTACCCGTGGTCTTGGTGCCATCATAAGTAACCGCAAAAAAGGTCCATTCCGATGCGGCGCTATATGCAGATCCCGAACCGTAGGCGCCAACCCCATTTACTTCCAGCGACAAGCTTCCTGTGTTCGACGCGTTCACCAAGAACCCGGAGCTTCCATTTTTATAGTTCACCAATTGCGCACCCGCACCGATCACGGAACCATCGGTCTTGTACCAGCCTTGGATTGTGAACGATTTCAGAGCTCCGAGATCCGCACTAATCGCCGACGTGCTCTTTCCATATCCTCCAGTTCCAATATTCCCCATCGCCGTGGAAGCCGAATTATCAAAGGCACGATCTCCGGGCCTCCCTGAAACTCCCAAGGCATCACCCGAGTGAAGATCGGTCGCCACACCCGATGAGTTCGCCAGCGCAAGCGCCTCCGTACTCGTTCCGCTATTTGACACAGTCGTGCCCGTTTGATTGAAGTTATAGACTACAATTTGAGCGGACGCGCTCGCACACGCAGCCAGCAGCATCGCTTTACAAGCTACAATTCGAATGGAGAGATTTTTATTCATGATAATTGTGTTGGTTGATAATTAAGCGCTCTGTCCCGGAATGATTTCGCCCCGAATCTGGACTTCCTCTGCCGTCGTCACCTTCTCGGTAATCATCCGATTCAGAATCTCGAACGAAAGTCGCCCCATCTTCTCATAGTCCACGCTGTAGGTGGTCAAACTGATCCCACCCACTTTCGCAATTTGATAGTGATTCAAACCCACGACTCGCAGGTCTGTCGGCACGTGGCGACCGAGTTCTTCCGCCGCCAGAACAAGCCCGCGAGCAATGAAGTCGTCCGCCCCAACGACCGCTTCGACGTCCGGGTGCGCGAGCAAATAGGCCTTGGCCAATTCAATGGGCTGGCGCGTAGGATCCTCAAAATGCGGAACCATCGAGGAGTCCAACTGCACCCACTTCTGAAAATCGGTAATCCCCCCCTCTTCCATCGCCTGCCGATATCCGAGGTAATTCTCCCGGCGCGTCCACGTCGTGTTATCGAGAAAACCAATCTTGCGCTGCCCCTTGCCTATTAAATATTGCGTCATGGTGTATCCGGCATGAAACCGGTCCGAGATCACCGCCGGTCGCTCCATCGAAGGAATATTCATCGTCACCAGCACGACGGGCAGACGGCAGGCCAATAACGTCTGCGTGTAATAAGCCATTTCCTTCGGCCCAACGATCACCGGTAACAACACAGCCCCCAATACAGAAAAATCATCCAATCGACCGATAATCTCAGCCTCCTTGCGAAAATCCGTTCCTGTGGAAAGACTGACCACACGACGATTCACTCCAGCCGCCGCTTCCTGAAAGCCCAACAATGTCCGCCACATTCCTTCGTGGCGCTGACTCGGGTAGACAAACGCACAGGCATCCAACTCCAATGGAGTGACCGTGGGATTCACCGCATTCCGAAGCACCCGAGTGCCATCGCTCGTACGCCGCTCCACCAACCCCTCTTGAACCAATCTCGCCAACGCGCGCCCCACGGTGCCGCGGCTGCAATGATACTCAGCCGATAGCTCGTTTTCCGTCGGGATTCGATCCCCTACCTTCCAACGCCCTGAAAGTATTCCCTCGCGAAGCGGGTTATAAATCTGCTCTAGCTTTGCGCTCACTGTGGTCGCCATATTTGATACAATATCAAACTTAGCCCATCTAGTCAACACTTTATCATACAAATTAAATCTTTGTACTACAAAAAATACAAATGGAGCGAACTTATCCTAATACCTTTAAAATGAGATAATTAAGAGCGAAGAATCTCAAAAGATCGATAGCAATAGCCTTATACGTCGAAAATTAAAATCAGAATGCCCTCGCGCTACCTCACACTAAAGGACACGACGACTTTATCGAAATCACGCTCTACGAGGGATCGGTCGGTCGTCTTCCTCTCCCCATGGACCAACTCACGCAACGCCGTCTTCAAAAGCTCCGAAGCTATTCGCGACGAATGCGCCATGTGATAAAAATACCATGTCTAGACATTAACTTTTTTGGCCGTATCTCATTTCAGAGCCCATCCAGAAACTGACATCACGCCATTTCAACTTTTTTCCACCAATCCAATTCCCGCGATCTGACGCCTCTTGACGCCAGTAAAAAACTCCATTTTCAAAAGATATCTTTGCACCCAGGATAATCGAATCGCAATTTTCCGACGTCGGCAGCAATTGAAGTCCGATCACCTCATCAAATTGCAATTCAATCGCAGAGGGTGCCGCAGACTGGCGTTGGAAATAAATCCTAACATGTGAATCTAGGTGTGCGTTGCAAGTCATCGTAAAGTCATCGCCAACGGAGCTCTCTGCCCAAATATAAATCTCTCGAAGGCAACTGTCATGAAAGCGGCCAAATAATTCTGTCAAATGATCGGCATCTTCCGGCGTAACAAGCGTGCTCCACATAGCACAATGCTCAACGGCTCCTGAGCGACAGTCAAGGCGTGAAGGCCGTCTTCTCTCTATCCCAAAAAGAAAAAGCGGAATTGTCCTTGCGGTATCGGGTCAGTTCCGCGTATTGTCTGCCTCTCCCCAAACGGGCTGTAGCGCAGCTTGGTAGCGCGCTTCGTTCGGGACGAAGAGGTCCAGGGTTCAAATCCCTGCAGCCCGACCACCCTTGCCTCCAAGGGTGTTCATTTCTACCAAACTCTGTCGTGCAATTTTATTGCATTTCTCCCGCTACTGGAGATAACTGCCCTTGTGGATATCAAGGGGTCAGTATTCGTTGTTGTAGTGTGGCTGCTCGTCAGCTCCACATGGGCGGCCACCACTCCCAGTTCGACCGCCGAACTGGTGGATAAACTCCAACAATCCCTCACCGCCGCCGCCAAGGCCAAGTCAGACAGCCCCAATACGCCTTCCGGCATGCGTTACGTCGAAAGCTCCACGTACTTGATGGCGAATATTCGGCAAACGATCGCTCGCGGTGACATCAATTCGCTACAGCAAAGTCTCGCGCAAATCAAAATGGCCTTTCCCGATGAGGCCATCGGTAAATTGTGTGATACTCTCTTGGAAACCGTGCAAAAGGAAGCTGCGGATCGCGAGCAGGAGTTTCTGGAAAAATCCGATGCGCTAATCGACAAGGCTGTGAAAGCCGCCTTCGCAGCCAAGGAGCCTAAGGAACTGGATCCGTTGATTCTGGAGCTCAGTCGACTAAGCCGGAGGCCTACCGAATACAACCAGTCTGAACTGATGCGGCGGACGTCTGAAAAATGCGGTTCCGCCACTACCTTTCTCTGCCGCTGGCAGGATTACCTGATGCAAGCCAAATCCGGAAACGCGGCTGCGGCACAGCAAGCGTTGAAGGAAATTTCCCAAAATACGTCCTCCTATCCTTTCGTTCCACGCTCGGAAATACTGTCTCGTATCCGAGATGTTCCGGAAGCTGTTTCCACCCCGGAGAAAATGCCCGTTTTGAGCGGCAAGACTCTTGCAGATTTGGACTCCATTCAGAATCAGATCGATATCTTGCGCACCAAGAATCCGAATTCGAATCCACTCAATCAGTTGAATGAAGCTGTTGGCGCCCTGATCCGCGCAAAAAATCAGCTGGATAATGGACTCATCAGCGACGCATTTAACTATTGCACACGCGTCACAACCTACGGCAACAACTCCGGGCTCATCGAGCAACTCTCACCGTTGCGCCAGGAATTACTGATGAAAGTCCTGCCGGTCTATCTTGGCATATCCAAATCCTATCCAGCCACGCCAAAGGACTCTCCCACCGATTATCTTCTTCGCGTCATCAAGGAATCTCGCGAAAAAGCCGATTGGCGACTCACTTGGAAAACATTGGAAGTCTACCGTAGTGTCGCCTTCTACAACGGAACAACTCCAGGCTGGCTGACCGCCGACATCCAAGGCTGCTCCTACTTTATTATTGGCCAAAATCAAGAAAAGGCCGGGCTCTATACCGACGCCGTTCGATCCTATCGGCGCGTGATCTCCCAACCCGGCGAAAATCTGCCTCTGAAGGAAGCCACTGATCGCATGGAAGCCATCAAGCGGGAACATCCGGAGGATTTTGCCGCGGCTGATAAAGCCGTGCCAACCTATCCGGTCTCCTATCCCCCACCCACCACGAATAATCCAGCCTTCAACGTACCGCGATAACGCCGTGCGCTCCGCGTCATTCATCTTTGCATTCCTCCTTTTGCTTTCCTTCGGCCGCGCCGAACCACCCCAGGAATCGGAAGCCTCACCAGTCCATCTCCGCAAACTCATCGCTGATGTCGGTCCGTGCTGCCTCGCAGCCAAGATCCCCTCTGACCTTGACTCCCTCTATGCCAAAGTATCCGCCTTGAGCAAGATGGATGCTTCGGTTTTATGGACGAAGCACGGTCTGCCCCTCAACGAATTTCAGGAGTTTCATCATGCGCTCTACCTCATGAATCAATGGCGTGAGTATCTGGACGCCCTGAGCAAAGGCAATAGAACCGCCGCTTACCGAACCCTTCACAATCTCATGGGAAACCAGCAGTGGCTGACTCTGATGCCGCGTTCCGAAGTCTTGTCCCGTTACGAAAAATGCTACCAACTCGAATTTGTTAGTATTCCTGACGAGCACTACAGCGATCTCCCAAAGGCCATTGATGCCATACTCAAATTCCAGCAGCAATTGGACAACCCTGACGCACTCGACAAACAGTTGAAGATTCTCCAGCAATTGGAAAAGTTGGCCCAAAATTCTCAACCTCGTGAAGATGAAGTCACCAGCCTCTGCAACCCCGATCCAAATGAGGACGGTTATATTACCAATTTGAAAATGCTGGTCCTGCCATTCAAAGTCGCTACAGCCCTCGATCTCGGAAAAGAATATCAACTCCCTCCCAAAGAAGATGAGAAAGCACCGGACTTTCTATCCAGACTCAACGAGTTGGCCCTTCAGCAAGGCGACATGAGAACGCTCTGGAAAATTCGCACCTACGAACAGACGCTCAAGCACGACCCCACTGAATGGGACCGGGAGCAAATCGAATGCCTCGATTTCTGTCTGTACGGGAGAGCCAAAGAGGCGGCTAATCAATATAACGTCGCCGTCATCTATTATCGCTCCGCACTACACAGGGAAGCCGCGCCGGAAATCATCCACTTCATCTCCACCCGGTTGGAAGAAATCAAAAAGACATTTCCAGAAGACTATGCCAATGGCATGAATTCCCCAATCTTCCCCCGCAAGGAAGATGCTCGCGGCACACATCTCTATGGAAGATTCCCGTCACAGCCCCATATGCCCGGTTATATGAATGACACCATGGATCCCTTTTATCGCACGCCGGCCCCCTATAAAAAGACCCTTTGGAAGAAATATTGATCCAGTCGTAAACTTCGCGGGACGAATGGCCAACGCTTGACAAGGGTTCCCGAACCCGGTCGCATTACGGGATGTATTACCGCCGCTTTGGTCGCACGAATTTGCAGATCCCCGTCTTCTCCTGCGGAGGCATGCGGTATCAACACGCGTGGAAGGACGTGCCGCCCGAGGACGTTCCCGCGGCGAATCAGGAAAATCTCGAAGCGTGCATCCGTCGTTCAGTGGAGCTCGGCATCAATCACATCGAGACGGCCCGCGGTTACGGTTCCTCTGAGATGCAACTCGGCAAGATTCTGCCGCAGTTCCCCCGCGATGAAATCATCGTGCAGACGAAAGTCGCGCCCAACAAGGACGTGAAGGTTTTTCTCGAGAACTTCGAGAAGTCGATGGCCTATCTGAAGCTCGACCATGTCGACCTCTTCTCCCTGCATGGTATCAATACTGACGAAATTCTCGATTGGGCCATCACGCCGGGTGGCTGTCTCGATGCGGCGAAAAAACTCCAGCAGCAGGGTCGCGTGAAGCATATCGGCTTCTCCACGCACGGACTCACCCGCACGATCACGAAGACGATCGAGACGGACGCATTCGACTACGTGAATCTCCATTGGTACTACGTGAACGATCTGAATTGGTCGTGCGTCGAAGCCGCGACGAAACACGACATGGGCGTATTCATCATCAGCCCCAATGACAAGGGCGGGAAACTCTACGAGCCGTCAGCGAAACTCGCTGACCTCTGCGAGCCACTCTCGCCGATGGCGTTCAATAATCTCTACTGCCTCTCCCGCCCGCACATCCACACGCTCAGTCTCGGCGTGGCGCGCCCCTCGGATTTCGACGAGCACGTGAACAGTCTCGAGCACTACGAGCGCGCGGCGGCCGTCATGCGTCCCATCCATCACCGGCTCGACGCCGCCATCATCGCCACGATTGGCGAAGACTTTTATCGCAACTGGATGGACGGCCTGCCCGAGTGGATCGACGTACCGGGCCACATCAATATTCAGGAAATCGTCCGGCTCTGGGTCTACGCGAAAGGGCTCGATCTCATCGCGTGGGGCAAGATGCGCTACAATCTCCTCGGCAATGCGGAGCATTGGTTCCCCGGCGAAAACGCACTCAAGCTCTCCGAATTCGATTTACGTCCCTGCCTCGCGAAAAGCCCCTACGCGGATCGCATCCTCGAAGTGCTCGCGGAAGCCCACACGATGCTTTACGACAAACCGGTCGAACGTCTCAGCAAAACCGACTAAGCGGGTTCTTAAAAAAGAACCGCGAAGAGCAGCACCGCCACCATAGCCATCGCGGCGGAGAACTTCACCGCGAAACCCACGACCGAACCGACCGCAAAAGCGAACGTCGCGCGCAAGGCTTGCTGATGCGGTTGACCGCCAAATAGCTGGCCAAGGAAGAGACCGATCAGCGGGCCAAAAATCAGCCCTAGTAGGCTGAAGAAAAATCCCACGAACAGCCCAATCACCCCGCCTATTAATCCCCATCGGTTCATTCCCACCGAGGCTGCTCCAAAAAAGCCAGCGAAGAGTTCAATCAATTGCGCCACGATAAAGAGCGCCGTGAGCACCCAAAAGGTGGTCCACGAAATCGGATGGGCCGTAAAAAAAGCAAACTTGTGCAGTGCGGTGCCCAGATAAACCAAAGGCAAGCCGGGCAGGACAGGCACCACCATTCCCAGTAGTCCCAGAAAGATCAGAACCAGACTGAGGCACCAAGTGAGCGCTTCAGGCATGGGAGGAAGGGGTTATGTATCCTGTGGAATCACCGGGCTGGTGACGATCTTTTCCATGATCTCACGGCGCTGCATGCGGATCATATCGAGCGCCGTTTTCTCCTGCGGCTCGATCCACGATTCATTGATGCGCTTCAGCCAGCTCTTCGTGTTGATCAGGAGGACACAATTCAGGATCGCAAGAAAACTAGTGGTCAAAACCAGCGCCATTTCCCCAAATTTCAAATGGCCTGCAATGCTGATGGCGAACAGGCTCTGGAATAACAACAGTAACACGATCGCCAAATACAACATGAAAACCTGACGTTTAAAATCACGCTCAAACCGGCGCACATATTCCTCCGAACGGATGATATGGAGCCGCAGCTGATTCTCTCTTGTCTCTACATCTCGCAAGGCTTCTTCAAGAGTCATGGTTTAGGCTGGTTAATTTTCAATGCTTGATCTTAGTATAGCGTGGCAGGGTCGTAAAGTTTATTTGTCTTTTCAGCAAATCGACAGTTACTACTTTAACGGTAATCACTTGCCCCGCCCGGAATACCTCGTGATTGCTACGTCCCGCGATCTCCTGCCGATTCCCATCCCAGATGTAGACATCGCCCGGAATGTCGCTGATGCGTACAAGTCCCTGCACTTGGAACTCCGGCAGTTCGACAAGCAGTCCCATGCTCTTCACTTCGACTATCATCGCCTTGAATTCGGGAGCCTTGGAAGCCTTGGTTTGGAGCAGGAAAAATTGCAATTTCTTCTGCTTCACCGATTCCTGCTCGGCTTCCGCCGCGTTCCGCTCCGTTTGGGAAATCGTAACAGCGATCTGCGCCAATCGCGAAATGTCGTACCCGTAATCCTTCGGCGTTTTCGCGAAGACCCCGCGATGCACCATCAAGTCCGCATAGCGCCGGATCGGCGAGGTAAAGTGCGTATAATTCACCTTCGACAGACCGAAGTGCCCCGTCGGGCGATGATCGTACCGTGCGCGCATGAGCGACTTGAGCAGATTGATTTTCACCACGCTCTCGTTCGTCGTTCCCTTTACTTTGCGCAACATCTTTTGGATCTCGCCGCGCTGGCTGAGGTTGCCAACCTGAATGCCCATGAACTTCAACTGCACCCGCAACTCCTCGAGCCGCGATTGCTCGGGCTGTTCGTGCACGCGATAGATGGAGGGACGTTGCGTGTCCTTCAAATGCTTCGCGACGACCTCGTTGGCGAGCAGCATGTATTCTTCAATCAACTGGTGCGATTCGTCGTTCTCGATCTTCTCCAGCTTCACCGGGCGACCTTCGCCGTCGAGCCGGACCTTTACCTCTGGGAAATCAAGTTCCAGCGACCCATTCGCGAACCTTTTTTTGCGCAGAACCTGCGCCGTGGTATGCAGCTTCTGGATGTACCGGCCGATGATGCTGTCGGTCGGCTTAAGAATGAGTTTGTACGCCTGCGCGTAGGTAAGGCGTTGGCGGCTGTGAATCACCCCCTGCGCGAAGCGGTAATTCAAAATACGGCCGTCGCGGCTGAGCCGGACCACCACCGTTTTGACGAGACGATCCACATTCGGCTGCAGCGAGCAAATGCCGTTGCTCAATTTTTCCGGCAACATCGGAATCACGCGATCGACGAGATAAACACTGTTCCCACGGCGCGACGCTTCGCGATCCAGCGCAGAGCCGGGAGGCGCGAAATGCGACACATCGGCGATGTGCACGAAGACTTCCAGATCGCCATTGCGGTGCTCGATGTACGAGAGCGCATCGTCGAAATCCTTCGCGTCGTCCGGGTCGATCGTGAAAACGAAATGCTTGCGGAAATCCTCGCGCCGGGCGATCTCCTCCTTCGGAATAGCCGTCGGAATCGCCCGCGCTGCCGCCAGCACTTCTTCCGGAAAATCGGTCGGCAACTCGTACTTGCGCATGATCGAAATAATATCCACGCCGGGGGCGTCGGGCGGTCCGAGCACCTCGGTCACCACGCCTTCGGGATTCACATTGCGCGACGGCCAATCGGAAAGTTTCACCACCACCTTGTGCCCCAGCGGCACCGTCAGCTTCGGCTTGGGAACATAGACGTCGTGAATGATCCGTGAATCGTCCGGCACGACGTAATAAAAGAGCTTGGTCTGCTGCAGCGTGCCGACCAATTGCGTCCGAGCCCGGCGCAGAACCTTGATCACCTGCCCGCTGACACGCGCTTCCTCACCACGGCGGCGGCTCCGCGGCGCTTCGTTCAGACGCACCAGCACGCGGTCGCCATGAAACGCGTTGGACGTATCTTCGCGCGCGATGTAGATGTCCGCTCCGTCATAATTATCCGCGATTAGAAAACCGAAACCGCGCTCGTTCATTTGCAGCTTTCCCGCGACGAGCCCCACCCGAATCGGGAGCACATAAAGACCGTTGCGGATCGAGATCAGCTTGCCCTCCGCCACCTCTTCCTCAAGCAGCTTGGTGAAATTCGCCAACTCGCGCGGCGCAACCTTGAGCTTGCGGGCCAGACTCTCCCGGTTCAGCGGTTGGTAATTATCGTCGGAAATGGCTTGATACAGGGAATCAATCAAAGGCATGGTGATGAGGGTAAAGGATCTCCCCGGAATGAACATCTTATTCGCCGCCAGTGAAATGTCGCCCTACGCCAAAACCGGCGGATTGGGGGACGTACTGGCCGCCCTGCCCGCTGCCTTGCGGGCGCGCGGTCATAGTGTCAGCGTGGTTCTTCCACTCTATCGCGGCGTGCGGGAGAAACTCCCCAACCTGAAACCCTCCAGCCTTTTCCTCAACCTCACACTCAACCGCGAGCAACTCAGCGCCCGCGTGTGGGAAGGTGTTTCAGAATCAGGCGTCCACCTATTCTTCATCGAGCGCGACGAATTCTACGATCGCTCGCATCTCTACGGCACCCAGACTGGTGACTACGCCGACAACGCCGCCCGCTTTATTTTCTTCAACAAAGCTGTCGTCGAACTCGCCCGCTACATCCAGCCCACACCGGAAATTCTCCACCTGCACGACTGGCAGACCGGTCTCGTCCCGGCCATCGTCCGCTCCAAACAATACGCACTGAAGACCATCTTCACCATCCACAACCTCGCATTTCAGGGAAGCTTCTGGGCCTTCGATTTTGATCTGACCAATCTCCCCGGCGAATACTTCTCCCCGCCCGGCGTGGAATTCTTTGGTCGCCTGAATTTGATGAAGGCCGCGCTCCTGCTCTCCCACCAGATCACCACGGTGAGCCCCTCCTACGCGCAGGAAATCCAGACCCCCGCCTACGGCTGCTCCCTCGACGGTGTGCTGCGCCAGAATCATCACAAGCTCACCGGCATCCTCAACGGCGTCGACTGCGATTTGTGGGACCCACAACACGATCATTTCCTCGCCGCTCCCTACTCCGCCGAACAGCTCAAGGGCAAAGCCGAAAACAAAAAGGCATTGCTCAATAGCTTTCATCTCCCCTCTGGCAACAGCCCACTCTTCGGCATGGTGTCGCGCTTGACCACGCAAAAGGGTTTCGACCTGATTCAGCAGACCATTGAGGATTCATTACTCAACATCGGCGCAAAGTTCGTGCTGCTCGGCTCTGGTGATCCCTACTTCGAAGCCTACTTCACCAATCTCGCCAAAAAATATCCAAAGCAAGTGGGTGTGAAAATCGGGTTCGACGAAGGTCTCGCCCATCTCATCGAGGCGGGCAGCGATTTCTTCCTCATGCCGTCGCAATTCGAACCGTGCGGCCTGAACCAACTCTACAGCCTGCGCTACGGCACACCGCCCATCGTCCACAACACCGGCGGCCTCGCCGATTCCGTGGAAGATTACAACGAGGACACCGGCACCGGAACCGGCTTTAAGTTCAGTTGGTACGAAGCCGGCGGCCTGCGCCAGGCCATCCAGCGCGCGCTCAAGGTCTATGCACAACCCAAGGCCCTCGCCACGTTGCGTCATTCAGGCATGACCCAATCGTTCTCATGGGATGCCAGCGCCGCCGAGTACGAAAAAGTCTACACCGCCGCGCTCAAGAGCTAGTAAAACACCACTCCTACCCCGCTAAAGGCTGGGGGGGCGTAAACTCAAGAAAAACCAGCCTCCGACTACTGGGAATTCTTCGATTCCTCATCAATGGCATCAAATTCGACCTCAATACCACCCTTTTGGCCACTGATAAAATTGTAAAGGTAGCCACCAATCAAGCCGGAAAGGTACCCCATCAGCGGGTAGAAAAACAGCATGAACAAGCCCATGATGATCGCCATGACCACCGGGCTGCCAGCACCCTTTTGAGGCGCTAGGAGCGCCAGCGGTACAAAGACCAAGGCGAACAACGCTCCGATGAAGAAGTACATCTTGGCCAGCAACAAGGCCAAAGACCACGGATTAAACCGACGTAGGCGAAGTTTCATTCCCTTTTCCCCTAGCCTCACGCGCGAGTCACGTCAAGACTCAATGCCCTACGAAAACTTTTATGCAGGGCTCAGCCCTGCTACTTCACACCCTTGGCCATGGCGAGGCCTTTCATGCCCGCCTTGGCTTTATTCACGCTCTCGTTGTACTCACCCATCGGGGTTGAGTCCGCCACGAGACCGCCACCCGCCTGCAGGTACGCGCGACCATCCTTGATGAGAACCGTACGAATCGCGATGCACGAATCCAAGTTGCCATTGAAACCAAAATAACCGACCGCGCCCGCGTACGTCCCGCGGCAAGTCTTTTCCTTTTCCGCGATGATCTGCATCGCACGGACCTTCGGCGAACCGCTCACCGTTCCTGCCGGGAACGTGGCCCGCATTACGTCATACGCGTTCTGCTCGGGTTTGAGATGACCCTCCACATTTGACACGATATGCATCACGTGCGAATACCGCTCGATAATCATCAGGTCCGTGACCTTCACTGTGTTATACTCGCACACGCGGCCCACGTCATTGCGCGCGAGATCCACCAGCATCACATGCTCCGCGCGTTCCTTTGGATCGGCTAACAATTCCTCGGCCATCGCGTTATCTTCCGCCTCGTTCTCGCGGCGCGGACGCGTGCCTGCGATCGGACGAATCTCCACCTTGCCATCCACGCAACGCACGTGCACTTCGGGCGAAGCGCCGACGACCGCCATGCCGTTAAACTTCAGGCAGAACATGTACGGCGACGGATTGATCAGGCGCAGCGAGCGGTAGAGATCGACCGGATCGCTTTCGAACGGAACCTCGAAGCGTTGCGAGGGGACGACCTGGAAAATATCGCCCGACTTGATGTACTCCTGCATCGACTCGGTCATCGAAATATACTCGGCTTGCGTGATATTCACTGATGGCTTCAACTCGGTCACATTGGCCCGCGCGGAAAGCACCTTGTGACTGACCGACCGCTTCAAGCGCTCCGTCAATTCATCGATCTTGCGCACCGCTTCGTCGTAGGCCTTGCCCGTGTCGCCCTCGACGTACGCGTTCGCCACGATCTTGATCCGGTGTTCGAGGTGATCGAAAATCAGGAGCGTGTCGCTGATCACGAAATAGGCGTCCGGAATTTGCAGATCATCCAGTTTCGCGCGCGGCACCGTCTTTTCGAAATACGTCACCGCCTCGTACGATAGGTAACCCACCGCGCCACCGGAGAAGAGCGGCAGATGCTCCGACTCCACCGGTTTGAAACGGCCCATCAGCTTTTGCAATTCGCTGAGCGGATCGGTGTCGGATTGGAACGTGCGCGTCTGTCCGTTTTCCGTGATCGTGACCTGGCCTTCGCGTGCCGTGAAAATGATCCCCGGACTCGCCCCGAGGAACGAGTAGCGCGCGAAGCGGCCCCCACGCTCCACTGACTCGAGCAGGAAGGAATGATCCCCCGTATCGATCTTGAGATAGGCGGAAACCGGAGTTTCCAAATCAGCCATAATCTCACGGCTGACCGGAATGAGATTGCCTTTTTGGGCCAGGGCGAAAAATTCGTCGCGATTGGGGGAAATCATAGGCGCACAGCTTGTTGGAAAGATCACCCTAGGTTTAAGCCACCCCTGCTGCCAATCAAATTTTCAGCTCGTATCCGCGCCACGACCGCGCCTCCTCTACACAGAGCCTCTACACGATGGAATTCCGAACATGAAGAGAAATTTATCTGACAAAAGATTGCTTGCTTGGGGAGATGGTATTAAAGCTGCATTTGGGATAATTTGATGTATAGGGAGTTGTACCGATTTTTATGATTATTCAGGCGGAATGGGTAGTGCCCATGAAGGGCGATCCCATCTTTAACGGGGCTGTGCGGGTGGATGATGAACATATTGCTTATGTCGGCCCACGCGCGAAAATCGCCCCCCTCCCCAACGAGGAGATCATCGACCTCGGCCAGTCGGTGTTATCCCCAGGCCTGATTAATGCCCATTGTCACCTCGACTACACCATCCTGCGCGGCAGCATCGCACCGCCTGATGGCTTCACCGATTGGATCAAGAGTATCAATGCGCTCAAACGCGACTTCACTACCACCGATTATTTGAATTCCGTGATGAAGGGATTCGACCTGCTCATGGAAGGTGGCACCACCACGGTTGGTAACATCGAATCGTTCCCCGAAATCCTGCCGCATCTTGCGCCACCGCCCATTCGCACATGGTGGTTCCTTGAACTCATCGACGTGCGCAACCGGCTCTATGACGAGACTGGTCTCATCGGTGCTCTCAGCTTTTTCGAGCAACACCCGAATTGGCTCGGCGGCTTCGGTCTCTCGCCTCATGCGCCCTACACCGCCTCACCGGAACTTTACCGCCTTGCGAAAAGTTGCAGCGAACGCCTTCAGATGCCCTTCACCACCCATGTGGCCGAATCCGTGCAGGAGCACGAGATGTTCGCCAATGCACGCGGCGATCTCTACGATCTGATGAAAAGCCTCGGCCGCGACTGCACCGACTGCGGTCAAGGCTCCTCCGTCTCGCATCTGCTGGAGCTTGGACTCCTCACACACAATTGCCTCGCCGTACATGTTAATTACCTTCAGGACTACGATTTCCCCGCTCTCGCTGAAGCCGGCGTGCACATCGTTTACTGTCCCAAATGCCACACCTATTTCGGTCACCGCAAATTTGAACTCGAGCGGCTTCGCGAACATGGAGTCAACATCTGCCTCGGCACGGACAGCCTCGCCAGCAACAACTCTCTCGACATGCGCGCCGAGATGCGCGAAGCGTTATTCAAGCATCCCACGCTAACCAACCGCCAGTGTCTGGAGATGGCCACACTCAACCCCGCGAAAGCGCTCAATCAGGAAGGTCGCCTTGGCGAACTCACCGAACACGCCCTCGCCGATCTGGTCGCATTCCCCATGGATTTCCACTCCAACCCCTACGAAGCGCTCATTCATTCTCACGCGAAACCTCTTCTGCTCATGGTCAATGGCCGGAAAATCGTCTCGCCGAACGACTGAAACTACGTCAACTTAAGAACGAAGCATGGTTGACAAAGCACCAATTGGGGTGATTACGGGAGGCAAGGGTGATCTGGCCAAGGCACTGCGCCCGCAACTGGAGGCTGAAGGTTGGCACGTGTTGGCACCGGGCCGCGACGAACTCGACGTCACGGACGCCGCGAATGTGTTACACTACTTCTCCCAATTGGATCGCATCGATCTGCTGATTAACAACGCCGGGATCATTCGCGACAAACTGCTCGCGCAAATGAGCGAAGAGGATTGGACCAGCGTGGTCAACGTCTCCCTGCGCGGCAGCTTTCTCTGCACGCAGGCGGCTCTGCCGCTCATGGTCCGGCAGCGTTCAGGACACATCCTCTTCATCGCTTCCCGATCGGCCAAATCCGGTCCCCGCGGCCAGAGCAACTACGCCGCCGCCAAAGCGGGAATGATCGCATTCAGCCAGTCACTCGCACGCGAACACGGAGCCGACAATATCCGCTCCAACGTCATTTTCCCCGGCTATTTGCCGACGAAAATGAATCGGCATCTCCCGGCCGACGTTGTTTTGCGCCATCAAAACGAAAATGTACTGGCACGTTTTAATACTGTGGATAATGTAGCCCGGTTTGTTACAGTTGTTGCAACGCTGGACCACGTTTCCGGACAAATTTTTACTTTAGACTCAAGGATTGATCGCTGGACATGAGAATGGAAATTAATTTCGAACAGGCGCTGCAATACGAGCTCGCCGCCCTGGCTGAACAAAATCTGCGCCGCTCTCTGCGTTCGCTGACCTCCCCGCAGGGAGCCCAAGTAAGCGTTGGTCCCCAGAGCTATCTCAATTTTTCTTCCAACGATTACCTCGGTCTGGCCAATCACCCCAAGCTCGTCAAAGCCGCACAGAAAGCGCTCAAGGAATATGGCAATGGCGCCGGGTCGGCCCGCCTGATCTGCGGCAACCTCGACCCTCATACATCCCTCGATCAATCCATCGCCCATTTCAAAGGAACCGAATCCGCACTCAGTTTCAGCACCGGTTATACCGCCGCCGTCGGCACCATTCCCGCCATCGTGGGTCGCGGCGATACCGTCATTCTCGACAAACTCGCCCATGCCTGCCTTATCGACGGTGCCCGCCTCAGCGAAGCCCGTCTGCGCGCCTTCCCGCACAACAATATAGCCTATCTGAAAAAAGTGCTACGCCAGGAAAAGAATGCCTCGCGCATTCTCATCGTCACCGAATCGATCTTCTCGATGGATGGCGATTCCGGTCAGCTCGCGGACATCGTCGAGGTCAAAGAAAACTTCGGTGCGTGGCTCATGGTCGACGAAGCCCACGCCACAGGCATCTATGGCCGCAACCGTCGCGGCCTAGTGGAGCAACTCGGACTCAGCAGCAAAGTAGAAGTCCAGATGGGCACGCTTAGCAAAGCCATGGGCAGCTCCGGCGGTTACATCGCCGGCTCCCATGCACTCATCAATATTCTCATCAATAAAGCCCGCAGCTTCATTTATTCCACAGCACCCTCACCTGCCGTTGCCGCTGCCAGCCACGCCGCTGTCGAGCTCGTCGGTGGCCCCGAAGGCGAAGAGCAATGCGCCAAGCTCTGGAAGAACGTCCACTACTTTGCCGAACGACTCCCCGCACGGTGGAAACTCAGCGACGAACCGCAGAGCCCGATTTTCCCCCTCATGATCGGCGACGAAGGCGAAGCCCTCGCCCTCTCGCGCAGTCTCGAAGAAAAAGGATTTCTCGTCCCCGCCATCCGTTACCCTACCGTCGCCCGCCAGCAAGCTCGCCTGCGCGTGACCATCAGCGCCGCCCACTCCACCGAACAAATCGATCAACTCCTCCAGCATCTGAAACAGTGATGAGAGAGGGAAGAGCCCGCAGATTGCGCTGTGGGATGCATTTTTTTAAAAAAGCTATCACCCTCACGATCCCAACGAGTTAGGTCCGCTCAGAGTTTTTATCTGAAGCCACTACCAGAGAGTAGCGTCATAACGGTTATGAAAATGACATCTCACTGGGCCAAGCCCCTGATCTTGGGAATTGCTGCCGGCATGCTCGCCTTTGCCGCGACAACGATTCCGGCCAAAGCTGGATCTGTCAGTGTTGGCGTCACCTTTGGCAACACCCCGAACTACTATTATGGACGCCCCTATCCGGCACCTTACCCCGGCGCGATCTGGGTTCCTAGCTACCGCTATTATAGCGGAAATCGCTACTACTGGCGTGAAGGCTATTACCGGCCCGCACCTCAACCGTATTACTACCACCACCGTGGCCATGGTCATCACAAGCACCGTCGTTAGGGATCGACTGTAGTGGAAAGCCGCATTGGAAGCGGCTCACCGCTGTTAATCTCTGGCCGGCGCGGCCTGTACCAAAACCGGTAGCAACCGGCGCATGACCTCCTCAGCCTGCGGGGAGGTTTGCGGTCCGCGGAGAATCACTTCGAGCACTTGCTGCCCCTGATTGCGACGACCTTCGATCATCGCCTGCCACCGGCTGCGAATCGTCCAATCCTCACTGATGTCCGCACCTTCGGTCACCCGATCTTCGCGCAGGCAATAGAAGACATATAACGGTGTTCGGTTGAAATCGAATACAAGTTGCCGGAATGGCAACGTCACCCCGTTTGCCTCGCCGGTCCACGTTCCTTCGTTCGAGCGGAGAAAACACCCTGCTGATGGCAAACAAATTTCCGGACGGTGCAGCCGCGCCAATTGCGCCGCAGTACGGCCCGGTTCCCAGCGTAGAAAATAAGTCATCACCTCCACCCCGGAATCCAGCCACGCGCCCGCTTCCACTTGGTTCACACGCAGAAGTCGTGACTCTGCCTCGCTCAACTTCACGGGCCGGAATTGCGTTGCGCCTGAAGGCAATCGCACCGTCCACGGTGTCGCCCGCACGGCACGACCTTCATGCCAGCGATACCACGCCTCCGTCGCGCCCTCCACCGCCACCAGCCAAAGAAAAATCGCACCCCATACCTGCAGGGACGCCATTCCCGGAGTGAATACGCGTTCTCCAGTTTCCATACCCTGACCTGTCACTGGAACATTCGCCTTCTGGTTTCTCAGCACATGCCCCAAAGAGGCGACACCCGCCAATGAAATGATCAACACCGTGTACCCAATCGGATCGTGCCATTTGGGCAAATCTGCAGCTCCGCCATGGGCTACAATCCACACCAGAACAAAAGCCCGCACTACGTTCGCCACAAAGGCCAATACAACGCTCAAAGCGAGCAACGCACCGCGCCGCTTCACTGACAGACGATAAATCTCTCCCAAAAAAAGCGCTGCCATGATCACCGTCTGCAGCGAGCGTACTCCGCTGCACGCCTCGTCCACACCAACCAGCTGCCCAGGCAACGCGATCACATTTCCCCTCGCCTGCGCCGGGATTCCAAGCCACGTGAGCCATTCTACGCTGAACGTCGCCACCCAGTTCATCAGTTCCCGCACTAACGGTTGCTCGACCACGGATGGCCATGGCACCGCCGCCAAAATGAAAGCGGTAGAAAACGCAAAGTGTCGCCACCACGGTGCTCCACCGCGCGCATAAAGTCCGCACCAAGTGATCCCCACCACCAGAATTGCCAACGCCCAACTCGCCGGCCGCCAATCCGGATTGGCTTCCAGCATCAACCGCACAGGCAACAACCCAACCAGTAGCGCTCCGAACACCAGTCCCATTCCGTATTTTGAAGCCAGTGGGACTGCCGCTGGTCGCGTTTGCCACGCTTCCCAGAATAAATAGAGCGACAGTCCCGGCACGAACCACCCGTAATTATACTGCTCGTTCACCGTCCATTCGACTCGCAGTTGGTTCAGCAGAAAAAACCAGAGCGAGCCCAAGACGGTCAACCCCACAAAGGTCGGCCACTCTCGTCTCCACCCCATCTGTTCGCTCATGCGGCCACCATACCATGGACCGCCGCGCATACAAGGCACCACCCACGACTTTGGGATTGCCCCAGTCGCCTTCCCGTTTCAGGATCAGACATTGTGAATCTCCCCGACGATTACGATGAATCCCCGAGCCGGAAGCGACTCTACCTCGGAGTCATCCTCGCCGTCGCCGTTGTTCTACTTGTTCTTGGCTTCTTCTTCGGCCGACCGTCCTACCATGCATTGAAAACATTCCGAGCCCAGCAACTGGCCCGTCAGGCCGAACAATACGCCAAAGAACAAAAGTGGCGCGAAGCGCTGCAAACTGCCCAGGCCGCCTATCAAATGGCCTCCACTGATGCTAAGACCTTGCGCATTCTCGCGCGGCTTCAAGCCCGCATGTCTCCTCCGGACGCGCTCGATCTTTACCTCACCCTCGCCCAGCTTCCCACGGCAAAGCCCGATGATCTGCGGGAGCTGACACGCTTAGCCATCGCCCTCGGCAAATGGCAACTCGCACAAAACACCCTCAACACGCTTTTTAAGAACGACCCCACCAACGTCAACAATCTCCTCCTCGCCTCCGACCTCTCTCTTGCCACTCGCGACCTCAACGCCGCCACCACCTACGCCAATCGTGCCCGCAGCCTTGATCCACACAACCGCACTGTTCTATTCACCCTCGGACGACTCCTCGCCCTGAACTCCAAGACCCACGCCGAGGCCACCAAGATCCTTCTTCAACTTGCCATCCCGAGCGCGGACCAGATCGGCCTCGACTCGCTACAGATTCTTGCACAACTCACAGACATTCCCGAGGAAGATGCCCGACTCGCCGCCGACGCCCTGCAACATCATCCCTTGAGCCGATTACCGCAAAAATTGCTCGCCCTACAGGTCGACATGCGCCTCAAACCCGCCGACCGCAACGCCCTTCTCGACGCGGCCATCCAGCAGTATTCCAGCACCGAAGACGACCGGCTTACTCTCGCCCGCTGGCTCAACCAACAAAAGGAATACCAGCGCGTCATTGCCCTTATTCCGGACAAAACGCTCTACCTCTCGCAAAATTTTTTCCTCGTCCGCGTCGACGCCATGGCCGCTCTCAAGCAATGGCAGGAAATCGACACCCTTCTCACCAACCCGAGAGTTCCCCTGACAGCCCCCATCCGTGAACTCTATCGGGCTCGTTGCGCCCGGGAACTCGGCCAGAAAGCCGATGCTGAAGCCCGCTGGAATCGCGCCATCACAGAGGCTGCCACCGACTCCAATCCGAATACCCTCTGGTATCTCGCGGATTACGCTCTCCGCATCAATGAACGCGCGCAGGCATGGAAAATTTTCGACCGGCTTTCCCAGAATCCTGTAACGGCACGCCGGGCTTACGAAAACCTCGTTCGCATGGCCGAGCAGGAAGGCGAGACCGCCCGACTGCTGGAAATCATCACCCGCGCCGCCAAGGCTTACCCGGAAGATCCCGCCCCGCGCAATGACATCACCTATCTCCAACTCCTCCTCGGGGAAAAAAACGAACTCGCCCAAGCGAATGCGGAGCGGCTCTTTACACAGCAACCCAATGTTGTCGCCTTCCGCGTCACACTAGCACTGGCCAAACTCAAAGCCAATCAACCCGCGCAAGCCTTGCAACTTTTTCAGGGAATCACCTTCTCCCCGTCCGATTTACTCCCCGGCTGGCAGGCGATTTACGCCAACACCCTCGCCCATAATAACCGCACCGCCGAAGCCAAACAGATCGCCGCAAAAATCCCCCTTGATCGACTCAAGCCTCAGGAACGCGAGCTCATCCAGGGACTGCGCTAGCGGGGCTGTCAGGCTCTGCCGACACTCAAAGAAGCCTGACGCCGCTCCTGTAACGCTGCGCGCAGGTTGGTTTTGACTTTTACCTGATAAAAGCGCTATATTAACCCCGTCAGGAGGGGGCAAATGTCCGTCCTTTGGGCCCCGGTCCTTACGGAAAAGAGGTGAGAAATATGATCGACCCTCGTCACTCCCCCGATATCCCCATTGATCGAAAAGCGGAAGATTGGGCCGCCGCCGCCCTCAGCGTGATTCCAGGTCTTGGCCATCTCTTCAAAGGTTACTATGGACTCGGCTTCGGACTCATGCTCGTGGGATTCCCGCTCTCGCTTTTTGTGGGGATTCTCATCGGCTTCTGCACTCTGGGGCTTGGACTCATCTTGCCAGTGATGTTCTGGATCGGTGTCATGGGCCATGCTTACTGCATCGACTCCCGTCACCATGTCCACCACCACACGGCCCGGCCTGCCTGATCAACCCACGTGCGGAAAATGGCTGACTCCCAACCGGGGCGGAAGATGCTCCTTCCACCCCGGAGCCTTACCGCTCATTTCCGAGGAGAATTAGCGCATTAGACTTGCAGTTAGCTCTAGGGCATCTCTAATTTCATCAACCCGGATTATAATGCTCCAATTCCAGCTCACAAATGATTTGGCAGAATTGAGCCGACTCTCCGACGCGGTGCATACCTTCTCAACGCACCACCACTTTGACAGCAAAACGCATCATTCCATCCTCCTGAGTCTGGATGAGCTCATCACAAACATCATCTCCTATGGAATGGCTCACCAGCCCAACCCCGTCATCGAATTGATCCTGGATTATAAGGCAGGCGTATTCTCCGCGATACTGCGCGATAACGGCGTGGCCTTTGATCCCACCCAAGCGCCCCCACCTGCCCTTCACGTTCCCATCGAGCAACAACGATTGGGTGGTTTCGGCATTTTCTTCGTCCGCCGGAAAATGGATCAGGTGAGCTATGAGCGGCAGAATGAATGGAATGTCCTGACGCTTTGCAAAAACATTCCCTCCAACTCGGTTTGATCGCGAGCCTAGATCCGGGCTAAGTAACGACGCGGCGCATTGCCATCCCGCCCGAAATATTTCTTGCGCGAATACCCCTCTGTTTCAACAACCGGGTCGCCAAATAACCACGCTGCCCTACCGCGCAATAGACCCGTATATCACCTTGCGGTGGCAGGGTCGCTATCTTATCCCGCAGATCCTTCAGGGGAATATTCACCGAGCCTTGGACGTTTTCTGCCACGACTTCATCCGGATCTCGCACATCGAGAAAAACCGTGTGCTCCGTGACCGGCTCATTCCAATGCACCAACGGCATGTCATCACGCCTCACATCCGCAGCAATCATTCCGGCAAAATTCACCGGGTCTTTCGCCCCACCAAACTGCGGCGCATAGCACAACTCCGCCTCTTCCAAATCATAAACCGTTCCCTGCATCTGCATCGCCATCGCAATCACATCGATCCTCTTGTCCACCCCATCTTCGCCCACGGCCTGGGCTCCAAGAATTCGTCCATCCGAACGACGGAAAAGGAGCTTAAGATGCATCCGCTTGGCGCCGGGATAGTAGGCGGCATGGCTGCCTGGGTGCAGATAAATTTTCTCGTAATCTGTCAAACCCGCGCGCTTCAACGATTTTTCACTCGCACCCGTCGAAGCGGCCATCAATCCCATCACGCCGCAAATCGCCGTGCCCTGCACGCCACGGAATCGCGAATCACGACCGCATATCACATCGGCAGCAATCCTTCCCTGACGATTAGCTGGACCAGCCAACGGAATCAAAGCGTCCTGACCAGTAATCCAGTCACGCACTTCGACCGCATCGCCAACCGCCCAGATCCGGGGATCGCTCGTGCGCATCTGATCGTCCACCTTGATGCCACCTCGAGGCCCCAGTTCCAACCCTGCCGCCTTGGCCAGCGATGTCTCCGGCCGCACACCGATGGAAAGAATCACCAGATCCGCTCCATGCTCCGCACCGCTCTTTGTTTCGACGACGAGGCTGCCGTCTGCGTTCTTTTTGAAACCCGCCACGCCATCGCCCAATGCCAGGGTAACTCCGCGCTGCCGCAAATGATCCGCCACATACGCCGCCATTTCCGGATCGAAGGGCGGCATCACCTGATCCAGCATCTCTACCACTGTTACCTTCAAGCCCAAATGCGTCAGATTTTCCGCCATTTCCAGGCCGATAAAGCCACCACCAACGATTACCGCCCGCCTTGCCTGCCGAGCCTGAATCCACGACTTGATTTCACGGCTATCCGGAATACCTCGCAGAGTAAAAATCCCCGGCAAATCAATCCCCGCCAACGGGGGCCGCACTGGAGATGCTCCCGGCGAGAGAACCAAGGCATCGTAGGATTGACGGCGCGTATCTCCCGTCTTCACATCGCGCAGCTCAACCTCACACTTTTCCCGGTCGATTGATACCACTTCCGTGTGAGTCTTGACCGCGATTCGAAAGCGATCATGAAACAGCGCCGCGTCGGCAATCAGCAGGCTCTGTTCCTTCTCGATCACCCCGCCGACATAATACGGCAATCCGCAATTGGCAAAAGAGACATGCGGTCCACGATCCACCAAAGTAATCTCCGCCCGCTCATCCAGCCGCCGCAACCGGGCCGCGCACGATGCCCCACCCGCCACACCGCCCACAATCACCACTTTCTTCGGATAATCACTCATTTATCGCCTCCTATTTTCGAGCGGAACAGCACGTGCCGCAGCTACCACCCTGATTCCACGGCATGCGAGCCAGAAGCATTCCCATTCCACAGGTGTCCGTGATCCCGGCAAAGATCAATCCCGCGCCCACGAAGCCGGACAGCGCAATCCACCCTGTATTGACAAAAAAACCGAGCAGCGCCCCAGTCAATACCAACATCCCCGCCGCGATCCGTACCTGACGCTCCAAGGAAATCACACCCTGACCGTGTATTAACGGCAGTCCCGCCGCATCCCAGGCATTCACTCCGCCCCCCAATACCGCGACAGCCGAGTGTCCAGCCGTCTTCAGCGTCTCCGCCGCTTGCATCGCGCGCTTGCCAGACTGGCAAATCACCACTGTTCGGCTTTTCCCGACGGCAAGTTGAGTCACCACCGCAGGATCAAGTCGGTCCAACGGATGCAATACAGCCCCTTCGATATGAGCCGCAGCATACTCCCCGGGAGTCCGCACATCGAGCAGGAGAACTTCCACTTGGGAAGAATGGACTTCAGCAGGGGAAATAACAGAGGGACTGGATTCTGGTCTTGTCATAGGCTTTATATTGTGTTACTGTATAACTATACTACTAAATAGTAATATGCAAGCGAAAAAGAAAAAACAAATGAGTGACGCCCAAGTGGAGGAAGCGGCCCGGCTCTTCGCCATCCTGTCCGAACCCTCCCGCCTGATCCTGCTGCGTTCCCTGATGGAACGGTCCATGACGGTTTCCGAACTCATCGAAGCCACTGGCATGAAGCAAGGAAATGTCTCCAAGCATCTTGGGGTACTATTGGAGGCGCGATTTGTAGCTCGCGAAAAGGAGGGTAACTTCGCCCGTTACGCCATTGCCGACAGCAATCTCTTCGCCCTGTGCGAACTCATGTGCGGACGCATCGAGCAGGAAGCCCACAAGCGTTTGCAGGAATTAACCTCCCGCCCCGGCTAAAACACGTCTGAGATTCAGACGCTCTCGAACTATGGCGTGAGTCTGCCATAGCTCGAAAAATCCAGAATTACACTGGCTTGGTAACACTGCGAGCTGCTTCGGAGAGCAAGCTGGAACCAGCTTCAGCCTTCACCTCAACGGCGGCCGATTGGTTCGACTTGGCGATTTCCTCCGCCAATTCCGAGCGCACGATTCGAACCTCCTTGGGAGCCTTGATGCCAATACGGACGCGCTGTCCATCAATGGCAATGATGAAAAGTTCGATGTTATCGGCTACGCGAACCGACTCGCCAACTTTGCGGGAGAGCACCAGCATGGCTATTTCTTAACGCCAAATTCGAACAGCGTCGACTCCGAATAATGGTCGGCGTCCGAAAGTATGATTTGCCGGGCCATCCGCCGGGTCATATTCAGGACGACGGGGGCACGCAAATTGGCGTAAATTTTGACCGTTTCCCCCACTTCAATGCGCAAAATCAGCAAAATCGCGCACTCTTGAGGGGTGGGCGAGCCGATTTCAGCCAATTCATCATCGGAAATATCGATACTATAATCCGGTACCAACCGATAGGCCTCCACCACCGCAAAAGCGGTTGACTCCTGATCGATGCTGCGCAACCAGGCAAAAGGGCGCTCTTTTTCGGTCTGGGTGAGGATAAAGCGATGGGCGCTCGGGAAACCTGGAATTCCAAAGGGAAAATTCAGGATTTTCTCGAAGACCTCCGCCCCGAGTTCCGTTTCGCTGGTAGACGGCATGTTTTCTTGTAACGCGCTCATTTCAAATAGTCCATCAGAGACAGAGTTAAAATTTTGGCGCCAGCCTGCAACGCCGCCTCATAATTGGTTTGTGTCTGCTGGAGGTTGGTCAGCGCCTCGGCCAGATTCACATTGGTCACCGCACTCATATTCTCTTTATCGACCTTTACCTGGTTGGTGAGCGCCGTTTTATTCAAAGAAAGTGATTCCAGGCTGGCGGCGGTTACGCCGACGTAGCGGGATGCCAGGTCAACCGCCTTATTGACCCCTGGCAACCAAGTATTCTGCACTGCTGTCGCCACCTGACTGATTGTTTGTGTTCCCGCGTTGGCGGCGGCAAGCGTGTCGCGCAACTGGATTAGGCTATTGATTGTATCCGTGCTGGTACCGCTGTCATAAAGAAAGCCGTCATACGCTGCCGCCGAAGTACTGTTATTTAGCGGGGAACGCCCGGCCACGAGACCGGTATTCAACGCAGTTCCACCAGCGGCAATTTGGGCACTGGTGACTGAGCTATTGGTCGAACCGTTAAAATCGTAGGTGGTGCCCGATGCCTGAATCGGTTGATTGCCCGAAGTGCCTCCGAAAAGATTGGCGCCGTCCTTCTGGCGGTTGGCAATGAGCACGACCTGCTTCAGAATACCATCAATGTCCTTCGACATCGCCAACAAATCATTGGCGTCGTAGGTAGCGTTGACCTTCGTGGCAATCTCCGAAGCGCGGCTTAGGGCAGTCTGAAGATCGGACATGGCCTGATGATTGTACTCGCAGAGAGTCTGAGCGTCCGCCGTTGTATCGAGGTACGATTGATTGGCCGATAACTGCGTCTGGCGAACCTGGGCACGTTGGAAATCGAGTGGATCGTCGGATGACTGGGTAATGCGCAGACCAGTGGCTGATTGCTGTTGGTACTTGATTTGTTTCTGCTGCAGATCCTGCAACTGTGCCGTCAGTGTGGACGGAAATGAATTACTGGTGACTCTCATCTCATGCTCCCATTCCGTTTATCACCCGGTTTAGCATCTCGTCGATGACGGAGATGAACCGGGCCGAAGCTTCGTATGCCCTCTGGTACATCTGCAAATTGGTGGTTTCTTCGTCGAGAGAGATGCCGGAGACGCTGTCCTGCTGGGCCTTGACCGCCTTGGTCACGATTGCTTGTGATGCGGCCTGCTGATCCGCCTGCTGCACCTGCTGTCCGATATCGGCCACAATGGCTTGATAGGCTGGCAAAATAGACGGATCGTTACGCAAATTCGCCAGGGCGGTGGCATTACTACCGTCAAGTTTGCCGGTGTTATTGCTGGCCGCGATGGTGTTAATATCCGAGACAATGCCCGAGGCTACAGAGATGTTGGACGCACGGGTATTGGCGGCTGTAAAGAAAACGATACCGGTCTGTGGAGGTGTTTCGTTGTCATACCCGAGCGCATGCTGGGTATTGATCGCAGAAACGAGGTCCGCCGCAAGATCATCCAGTTCACCGAGCATGCCCGCACCGCCGCCGGTGGCGTTGGACTCCGAACCGATGACCACGTTGGCAATCTGGATATCGCCACCGAGTTCACCCGTCAACGTCAGTGCCACGCTATTGGCAATGGTGCTAGTCGTTACCGGGCTTCCCCCCGTATAGGTAATGGTCAACGGCGGATTCGTAGTGGAGGCGTAATTGGTGCCCAGACTCTGCGTCGTCGCGGTGGAACCAGACGCAGCTCCATTGACGAGCGTCACCAGCGTGGGCGACGATGTGGAAGCCAGCGTGACGATGAGCATGCCGTTGGCATTGGTCGTGTCGTCGACATTGATATTGACGAGTTGCCCTAGTGCCTCCAGAGCCGACTGGCGTTGATCGCGCAGGTCATTGGCGGTACCGCCATTCGCTTCCGAACGCACGATCTGGAGATTCAGGTTGGCAATAGTATCAGACAATTGGTTGATCGAACTGGTCACAGCCTCGGCATCAGTGGCGACATCATCGCGCTGCTCCTGTAACCGCTGGCTGGCTGTATTTAAATCCGTCGCCAAGGTCTGCGCTTTGGCCAGTACCTGCTGTCGGTTAGCCTGGCTGGTCGGCGCAGTGGACAAGGCCTGCCAGGAGTCAAAAAATTCATTCATCGCCAGTTGAATGCCACTAGTGGAAGTCACCCCTGAAGTCGCAGTGCCCGACAACGTTTCCCCCAATGCGCTCTGCGCCAGAGCCGTCTGGTCCTCCATCGTGTCGTAGTAGCCCGTAAGCGAACCTTCGCGCACGACAGAGGCGTCAATCACCTTGCTACGCAAGGCCTGGATGCCCGCGACGTAGGAACCCGTCCCCTGCTGTCCATAGGTGTAACCAATTGAGATGTCGGCATCGAGGTCAACCCGTTGGCGCGATGCGCCTGCCGTGTTGACGTTGGCAATATTACGGCCCGTCACCTCGACGCCAATGCGTTGATTGCTCAGCGATTTGGCCCCCATGGCCAGCGCCGCGTTCAGTCCTAATCCTCCGGATGACATAGCATTCTCTTTTGGTAGTTAGACGATTAAACTTTGGCGTTTAGCAGGCAACCCGACTCCATCCATTCTCCGGAGACGAGACCATTATCGTTATAAAGAAAAGGCTTCCGGTCGACTCCCAGAACCTCTCGGTGAATCTCCTGTAAAAAATTCAAATGATGTTCAAGGAGTAAGTGATTCTGTATCGTCAATTGCTGCAAATTCTTTAGCTTTTCGAATGTACGTCGTCCGGGATCAACCAGATCCGGCTGGGGGTCCGGCTTCGGCCAGAATGGAGAGAGCGCGAGTTGAATGCGACCTAACTCCAACGTCCGCTGATCGATGCGTCCGCAAATCACGGGCAGGTGTGTTGTCTCCCGTTCCAAAATGGCTTTTTGTTCCTCACGCTCATCGTCAATGAGCGAGTCCACAATCTCTTCAAGCTTGGTAATGAGCTCTCGCGGGCTGGTGGGAAGAATGTTCATAAATGTGAATCAAGTCGTCGTATCGTTAAGCGGTTTCGTCGGCTGGGCAGAAACTGCCTGTCTGGTCATGCTTTGGTAGAGTTGCCGGGCAATGCCATTGTGCTGGCCATCCGCCAGATTCCGCGAGAGGGCGTCCTTGAATAAACCGGCATAAATCTTTCCGCTTGTGGACTCCTCAGTACCGGGAAGTTTCTCACCGATATCGCCCAATAGGTAGCCATTAAACAGTGCTTCCAGTTCGCGCGAAGCGCCCCACAACCGCTGGCGTTCCGCAGCGCTGAGACGTTCAGCTCCCGCTACAGTGGGCGGTATTTTCGTTGTATCAAAAGAGACCGGATTCATTGCATTACCAATTCGGCCTGGAGTGCTCCGGCCTGTTTCATGGTTTGGAAAATCGACATCATATCGCGCGGAGTCACCCCGAGCGAATTCAACGCGGTTGCGACGTCCTCGACCGTCGGCAGATCGTCGAAAACCACGAGATTCTTTTTTTCCTCTTCCACCTTCGTGGTCGCTTGGTCCGTCACAACCGTGCGCACGCCGTTTTCGACATTGACGTTGCCACCCCGACCTCCTTCCGCACCGTTCGCAGCCACACCCTTCTGGCTTGTACCGGGAACCATCTTCACCGTGTAGCCAGCCGGAGGCGTCGTTCCCGCCGGAACCTGAATTTGTTCGCCCTGTCCGTTCTCATACACCACGTTGCCGCCTACCGTAAGCGGTGTATCCGCAGCACCGGGAACCCCCGCCGCAGCCGTTCCACCCGAGCCGCCGGCTCCACCGGAACCAGCCACAAGATCACCCGTGACGTTTCCGGTAAACGGATTGGGTTGGGAAACATTCTGAGTCCGGACAATGGAAACAGTGAGGTTGCCGTGCGCCACGGCCACACGATCTATCTTGATGCGCGAGGTAGCCACGATGGTTCCGGTACGCTCATTGATGACGATGCGCGCCGGTGAGTCGGGCCGGAAGGTCACATTCTCCACCCGCGCGATAAACTCCATCAGACGGGATTCGATCTGGGCTTCTTTCGGAACGAAAATCTGAATCGTGCTGCCGCTGATGGCCTGGGCCATCGGGCCGATCTGCTCGTTGATCGCATTCGCCATGCGCACCGCAGAGGTGAAATCCTGTTCGCGCAACACCACCTCCAGGACACCATTTGCAAAGAGATTGGTCGGGATCTCTTTTTCCACCAACGCCCCGCCGGGTATGCCCCCGGAAGTGGGAATATTCTTGGTCAACGTCGCGCCACCGGGACCACCAACTCCAGCATAGACGCCTCCAACAAACACCGGGCCCTGCGCCACGGCGTATACCGTGCCGTCAGGTGCCACCAGAGGCGTTTGCAAAAGCGTGCCACCCTGAATCGATTTGGCATCCGCGACGGAGGAAACCGTAACGTCGACCTTGTCACCATTGCGGGCAAAGGGCGGAATCTTCGCGATAACCATTACTGTCGCCGCGTTCTTCGATTTCAGCGAATTCGCCGCGACTGTGATGCCGAACTTCTTCACGAGATTGGCCACCGTCTGGTGAATCAGCGTGCTGTCCGAGTCGCCCTCCCCATTCAGACCAACCACGAGGCCGTAGCCGACCAGTTGATTGTCGCGGGCCCCTTGCACGCTTGCCACGTCCTTCACCCGCGATTGCGACCAGCCGCTCATCGCGCCGAGGAGCAGGAGTGCCAGCACCAGCGTGAGTTTAAAATGGATTGATGAATTCATAAAATGTCGTCAGCCAACCTTTGCTCGAATTGCGGGTCAGCGGTCCCCTGCCCTCCTGCGTCAACTGCAGATCCGCCACTTGCGAGGACGAAACCGAGTTCGCTGGAGTGAGATCCTCACGCCGCACCAATCCTGTCAAAACCAAGTCGCTCTTTTCCTTGCCCATGTTGTAGCGGCGACGCGCTTCCACTCTCAGAACGCCATTGGGCAGCGCGTCGACAATCCGCGCCTGAATCGTCGTGGTGTACCCTTCCGTATTGCTCATCTTGCCGCCCCCCTTCCAGCTTTCCGCAGCATTCCATGTGACTTGCGGAGCTTGGTTGCGGTAGCGATACCAATCGGGTGTGCCGTCCGTGAAAGGATAGCCGAGTGCCGTGATCGTGTCGTTCACGCTCGCGGTCTTCGAGGTATCCGTCGACTGATTCTTGCTCGCCGACGCGGAGAGGTTAACCACGATCGTGATCAAATCGCCCACGCTCGCAGCCGTGCGATCGCTATACAAAGTCGTCGAGGCTCCCGCCGAACCGGAGGCAGGCCAGAGTGAACCGGTCTGTGCCTGGACAGGCATCTGCGGCAGTACCAAGAGAATCACAACAAGAAGAATTTTATTGCACATAATCGAGTGTCATTTCATCGGTCACACGGGCCATTAACTTCTTGCGGGTCGTCGCGTTTTGCACGGCAATGATCTGCCCACGCGCCCCATCCTGCAGTGCGAGTGCCTGCAACTGGATCGTCAGCCCACCCTTCGTGTACCGCAATGTCACCGGGCTGCCACGCTTCACGAGCGTCTGAGGCTTCATATCTCCAGCAGTCAACAACCGCCCCGCCACGCAGCCGCGTGTCAGACAGGAATCTTGGGGCAATTCCTCCCCGATATATATGGGAGTCGGTTGCGTCAATACATCGACTGTCACCGCTTCAAAATCCTTCAGATCGAGCGGTTGCCCCGCTGCAAGATTCGTCTTCGCCTGCCAGCCCGGACGCATCCACGACCAGCGGAAACGCACCGACCGCGCAAGCACCGGTTCGCCGTTGATGGTGATCTTCATGTTCGCCCCAGCCCATGCACTCCTCAACGTGGTGGAAGCAAATTCAAAGCTGAACTCCAACGGTCCTTGCGGAACAACCAGGTCGCTCCAACTATTGATTTCCTTTACCCGCGCTTCGCCTGCGCCACGAGTGATCTTCGTCAATTCCTCTTCGAGTCGAGCCTGCACTTCCTCGCCTTGCAAGGAGCGTCCCGGTCGCTCCACACGGCACCAGAGGACGCCCCCCTGCCAGGTAATCTTTTCCTGCGGGTACTTCGCCAAAATCACCTGCGCAACCGCATCGCGGGTCCAACGTGTAGCCGTGCCAGCCAGCGGAGACGCGCCCAACGGCAGAGCGGCCAAATCGGCCGGAGCCGCACCAGTCACCGTCGCAATGTCTCCAAGTAAAACCGCGCCACCAGAAATCGCCACATTCTCCTTGAGCTCAACGACTGCCGCCGTGACAGGAGAAAGCAGGCACAGCACAGCCAACGCTGGAAGGAACTGAATGAAGAACGTGCCGCCATACGGACGTTTGCGCAGGTACGACTGAAACCAGAGTATAAACATAACAAGGTTACCGCTTGAGGTTATTGGCAATGCCGAGCATTTCGTCCGAAGTCTGAATCGACTTCGAATTGATTTCGTAGGCACGCTGGGCTTGGATCATCTTCACCATTTCGGTCACAATCTGGACGTTGGAACTTTCCAGATAGCCCTGCGCCAGCGTCCCCTCTCCATTCACACCAGGAGTCAACCCACTCTGCGGTGTTCCGGAAGCATCCGTTTCCAAATAGAGATTATCGCCGATATTGCGCAGACCTGCCGGATTCGGAAAATCGGTCAAAGTCACCGGCGACAAATTCTGCGTCGCCCCGTTGACCACGACCGACATGGAACCGTCTCGCGCGATGCTAACGTCCGTCGCCTGCGGATCGATCGTATCCGTACCTGAGACCTTGTAGCCACGATTCGTCACGATCTGGCCGCTCTGGTTCATCTTGAACGAACCGTCGCGCGTGTAGGCGATTGTTCCATCCGGCAACTCAATGCGAAAGAACCCTCGCCCCTGAATTGCCACATCGAGTGTGCCGCCTGTCTGCTGGAGATCACCCTGGTCGAACGATTTGCTCGTCGCCACTGTGCGCGAACCGTACCCGATCTGAATGCCGGTCGGTACAGTGGAACCGTCGCCAAGCTTGTTGCCTGGGGCGATTTCCGTCTGATACATCAAATCCTCGAATTGCGCGGAGGAGCGTTTGTAGCCAGTGGTGTTGACGTTCGCGAGGTTATTGGAAATGACATCGATATTCGTCTGCTGTGCCTGCATACCGCTGGCGGATGACCATAGTGCGCGTATCATATGAACTAGACTCCTGTCGCCTTAATGAGCTTGCCGGTGGCATCGTCCACAGCCATCAACATCTTCTGATTCGCCTCGTAGGCTCGCATCACATCAATCATGCTAACCATGTGAGTGATCGAATTCCCGTTACTGCTTTCCAAATAACCTGAACGGATCGTGTCTGGAATCGGGCTTGAGTCCGTCAACTCCTTCACACCTTCGTTCTTGGTAAATCGCCCGTTTCCAGCCTCGCTCAATTCCATCGCGGGATTCTTAAAGCGCGTCAGCGTAATCTTTCCCGAGGCAAGATCATCGACAAAAACCGAACCGGCCTCGTCAATACGCAGTCCCTTTGTGGTGGAAATAGAAATCGGCTTTTTACCCTCACCCAGCAACTCGGCGCCATCCTCAGTCGTGATGCGTCCATCGGTATTCCAACGGAACGATCCATTGCGCGTGTAGCTCACCGTGCCGTTCTTTTCGCGGATCGTAAATAAACCGCTACCCTCAATCGCGAGATGAAGCGGATCGCCCGTCGGCTCAAGCTGGCCCTGCGAAAAATCGGTCATGGTTTGCGTGGTTACCGGCGGAGCCACCACCACGCGATTGCTTTCTGCCACTCCGACTTTGGCCGGAGTCCCCGTAGCCGGGCCGCCCGCCGCATCGGCCGCCATGAATGCCGTCACACTCTGGCGATTCCCCGGAATAGTCGCACGGGAAAGGTTGGCCGCAATGGTATGTTGCTGCTCCCAATATGCCTTGAGCCCACCTACCGATTGATAAAGGCCAACATTCATCAGCCTTTCTTTCGCAAAGCCCATGCCAGCACTTCGCAACCCGGCAAAAAATCCGTTCTACTCTGGTAGTCGAAGGAAAAACAAGATCTCCGGGACAGACTGAATGGAGATTCCTTCCGATTTGATTTTTTCCAACTGGAAAAAAATACTCTTCACGACATCGACCGGCTCCTTCACCGGCTTGGCAATCAGGATTTTTTTCCCGATTCCACCCCAAGACTCTCGCACCGAACAACCGCACGCTCCCCACAACGGCAGGTAACGGTAATCTCAAAAATCCCGGACTCAACTTCACGAACTTCCACTTTGGGTTCGGCCACCGATTTAGCCGCTGAAGCAACCGATATGGGCTTACTCGCCCCCTTTGCCTCCATCGACGCCTCGCCATGCTCGCAAGCGAGATTGGGCACTCCCGCTTTCTGAATGCGAACTGGGGCTCCGGGATTCGGTTTCATGGATTGGCAAAGGTGGCTTTTAATTCATCGATCTGATCATCCAACTTCGGTCGGATAACCACGCTAATCCGCCGGTTCTCTTCCGCCTCAGGTTTTTCCTGGTTGATCGGCTGGCGGTCCGCATAACCGGCAACGCGCCAGAACTGAGTATCATCGACGCCGCCCCCTTGCAATGCCTTTCGCGCCGCCATGGCGCGGCGTGTGGACAAATCCCACGCCACATCCGATACACTATGATTTTCATTCACGACACCATCCGCCCCTTTTTGAGTATGGCCTTCCACCTCCACCATGTACGGATGTCGTTCCACCTCCCACGCAATCGTGTTCATCACGAAAAGACCGAAGTCGGTGAAGTCCGGCGTGCCGGGGAGAAAAAACGGTTTGCGGGAACGATCGATGGCCACAATGCGCACTCCATCAGCGAGAAATTCAAAGCGGATCAAATCCTCTCCCGCTTCGCTGCTGTTATTGAGTTGATCGCGCAGTCGCTCCATCGATCGGTTGAATTTTTCCAGCACGGCCAGATTTTTGCTCGCGCGGTCATCCGGCTTCGGCTTGAACGCCTTGCTATCTGACTCGTGAATCGCTCCCGGCCGCTTCATGGCTGCGCCAACTTTTTCCCCACGGAAATAAGCTTCCACTGCCTCGCGCGTTTCTTGATCGCTGCTGACCAGCCACAGCACGAGAAAAAGCGCCATCATGGACGTGACAAAGTCGGCATATGCCACTTTCCACGCTCCGCCATGATGCCCGCCATGTCCGCGTTTTCCCATTCTTCCTTGGTTTTACCGGTGCGGGGTTACTGACTTCAGCAAAGCCTCCAATTCCTCACTGGTTGGTTGCCTGTCTCCGGGGATCGCCCGCCGTCCGGATTCTGCCGCCATCATGGGCGGAGCTCCGGCAGCGTAGGAAACGATCACGTTGCTCATCACCTGGTAATAATTCAGCTCATCGTCATTGATAAACTCGATATTCGTAATCAACGGTTGCATGTACCCGTAGCTGACCAAAATGCCGAGGAAGGTGCCCACCAATGCACTCGCCACGTGATGGCCGATCTCCTCTTTTGATCCGCCGATGCTGCTCATCGTGATCACGATGCCCAACACGGCCGCGACGATACCGATGCCTGGCAAGGCGTCGCCGATCTTCGTCATCACGGCGACCGGGTGGGCATTGTGCGCGTAGATCCGATCCAGGTCCTCGTCAAGCGTAGCCTTGAGTTGATCGCCCTTCACGCGACCATCAATGATCGGTCGCAGGGCATCCTGCATAAAAGCCACGGCATGATGATCCGCGAGGAACTTGGGATATTTTTTGAAGATCAAGCTCTCGTGTGGATTCGCCACATGCTCTTCAATGCCCACCACTCCCTGTTCACGTGCCACCATGAACAGCTCATAGAGCGGCTTGATGACATCGAGATACATGTCCTTGCTGTAAGGAGAGCCCTTGAACGCGGTCAGCACTTTGCTGAGCGCCAGCTTGAGCACATGCATCGGACTTGCGGCCACCATGTAGCCCAGCGCCACGCCCAAAATGATCGCGTACTCTCCGATGACAAACAGGGCCATCGGACGGCCTCCGGAATACATGAAGCCGCCGATTACCGCGCCTGTAACGATGAGCCAGCCAATGATGACCAACATAGTCGGTCACCTTTACTGGCGGCGTTTGCGCATGAAGGCTGCGCGAAGCCGGTTGATGGCGAGAGTGTGAATCTGTGAAACCCGCGATTCCGTCAGATTCAGGATTTCCGCGATTTCCTTCAGCCGCAGATCCTCCATATAGTAGAGGGTCAACACCTGCAACTGCTGCGGCGGAAGCTCCTGCAACTGAACCCGCAGGATCGACTTGTCTTCCTCTTGCAAAAGTGAGGTCACTGCATCACTGGCACGTGGATCGGCGAGAATCTCCTCATGCAGGAGCGGGTTCACATCATCACCCTGACTGGCTGCCTCCTGAAGCGAGAAGTACGAGAGCGGTTTGACACGCTCCAGCAATTCCTCCCATTCCTCGCTTTCAAGCCCCATCTTCTCCCGAATCTCGTGATCATCGGGTTCACGACCCAATTGTTGGGCCAGAAGCTCCTGCGTCTCGGCCAACCGCCGCGCATCGCGATGCACCGAGCGAGGCACCCAATCGAGGCGACGTAATTCATCCAAAATAGCTCCGCGAATGCGGATCGAGCAGTACGTCTTGAGGCTGCACCCCTTGTCATCGGAATAGCGATCCACCGCATCGATCAAGCCTACGATACCAGCACTGGCGAGATCATCGCGTGAAATGTGCGGGGGCAGATAAATCGCCAGCCTCGCCACAATGTGCTTCACCAATGGAAGCATCGATTCGATCGCCTGCTCCCGGTCCGAGGCCGCGCCCCGGCTCCGAATTTCCAACGCCTCTACCGATTCCCGTTTTGAGTCCAATTCAATCTGGGGTGTCATGGTCTACTCCTGGTTACTTAGTTTGTGCGGGAACTCCGGCCTTGGCTGCCTGCCCTTTGGCCGCGTCTTCCGCTTTCTTGGTGACGAGCTCCATCTTCGTCTCCAACCAGGCACGCAATGACTGGTAGAGTAAATGCCGGGCGGCGAGAGCGAAAAAGACGCCCAGCGCCGACGTCCGTAACAACGACCATCCTAAACTATCTTGGTTTAGGGAGCTGATGACCAATCCAGTCAGAATGCCCGCCAATCCAGCCAGCATTACAGTCTTCGGTACGAAACCCACAGCAGAGGATAGTGAACTCATCGCCATCTCTAGCGCAAATCAGGTGCCTAGCCCGGACTCATTTTTCACTCAACTCACACAACCTATTGTTTGCAAGCGACATCGAGCTTCAAAGTATTTGGCATGGCGTTTTTTCTTCCCGATAAAAACGGTAATTCTTTCCCTTTCGAACTCGGCACGACTGGAAATTTCCTCCCAGCTCACCGGGCAACAATTGCCGGAACACGCCTCAAACTTACTCCTCAGCATCAGACATATAGACTCTTGACAGAGAGAAACCCAATGGGGAACATTAGAGCTATTTCGTGTTATTTACCTCATTTCCTTAGCGAAGCCTACCGATAGCACCACTGGCGCCGTCCCACACCAACGCTCGATCCTCTCTACACACTATGAAACTGGGAACCAAAATCATTGTTGCGTCCATCGGTGCTGTCTGCCTCGCCACCGTCACAGGACTTGTGATCCAACGCAATGTCATTCGCCAGCAAGGCATCATCCTCACTCGAAATACCATGCGCAGCGCCCTGTTGCAGGCCGAGAATGTTCGCGAGTCGATCAGTACGCTCAACCAGCAAAAGGTCTTCAATGATGCCAAGCTGTTGGCGGAAGCCAGGCAGGCCCGCGACCTTCGTTCCACCGCCCTTTATAACACGATTCCAGTCGTGGCGGCATGGAACTCAATCAAGACAGTGGCCGAGAAACAGGACTTCAATTTTCGCGTTCCCAAACGCCAGGCCCGTAATGCCAAAAATGAACCCACCGCCGAAGAAGCCAAGATCCTGGAGTATTTAGAAAACACAAAAGCGGATGAATATTTTCTCGTCGACACGGCCCGAAATCAGATCATCTACGCACGCCCCATCCGACTCACCGCCGACTGCCTCGCCTGCCATGGCGACCCGAAGAACAGTCCCACAGGCGACGGCAAGGATTTTGTTGGATTCCCGATGGAAGATTGGCGCGTCGGAGAAATGCATGGAGCCTTCGTCCTAAAATCGAGTTTGAAACCGATCGATGACGTGGTCACCGACAGTTTTCTGCGAACCGTAGCATGGATGATTCCGCTGGTTCTTCTCATCGGAGGCGGCTTCACCTGGTTCAACCGCCACGCCATTGTCGCCCCCCTCACTCATGCCGTTGATCAGATCGGGGAGGCCAGCCACCAAACCGCCCTCTCCGCCTCCGATATTGCCAACTCCAGCACTCGTCTCGCCGAAGGCGCCAGTCAACAGGCCGCCTCTCTCGAAGAGACCAGCGCCTCGCTGGAACAAATGTCGAGCATGACCAAACGCAATGCCGAAAACGCGCAAACCGCCAAAGAGATTGCCTCGCAAACCCGTCAGGCCGCCGATAACGGCTCCAACCAAATGGAGAAAATGCTCCAAGCCATGGAAGCCATTCAGGCCTCCGGACAAAATGTTTCCAAGATCATCAAGACAATCGATGAAATCGCTTTTCAAACCAATCTGCTCGCACTCAATGCCGCCGTCGAAGCCGCACGCGCAGGAGAAGCCGGATTAGGTTTCGCCGTCGTGGCTGATGAAGTGCGCAACCTCGCCCAACGCAGTGCCCTCGCCGCCAAAGAGACCTCTGAGATGATTCAGAACTCCACCACCCGCAGCGAACAAGGCGCCCGCCTCAGTAAAGAAGCCGCCGCGAGCTTGCGCGAGATTGTCCAGAAAGCCCATCAAGTGGACACCCTCGTTGCCGAAATCGCCCAAGCCTCTCGCGAGCAAAGCCAGGGCGTGGATCAAATCAATATTGCCATGACCCAGATTGACAAGGTGACCCAATCGAATGCCGCCTGCGCTGAAGAATGCGCCAGTGCCACCGTGGAATTACATGCCCAATCCCAGACTCTTAAAATTTCCGTCAATGAACTCCTGTCGCTCGTGAATGGTCAAACCATTGTCGCCCAGGACGAGCCAGGTAATTCTACCCCCGGCATCAACGATCCCATCTCCACCCCAACTCCGCCCCGGTCCCATACTGAAATTGTCAAACCGCGCTCCACGACTGACGAAATTGAAGCCGGTTAATCGTTAGCAGCGATCTGCGTGATGGTCGTTTTTGCGCGGTTTTTAGCCGAAAATCGTTAGAAACACCGCAATATCGGCATTAGTGTTCTGGCGTCATCCTCATTACACGAAAGAACACCCATGCCCGGTTACGAAAAGACTGCCTACTTAATTGAAGCCGAACTCGCCCAATCCCGTGAAGAGGGCAAAGACCTGATCGCACTCGAAACCCTCCGTAAGGAAATCGAAACCGCCAATCCCGATCTCCACCAGTTCGAAATGTTGCACGAAAAATTCCTAGCCCTTCCCATGCGTCCGGATTTTCCGTTCCAAGAACCGAGTGACCTGGAATCCATTCGTCAACTGCGCCAAGGGAAACGTCCAAGATTCACCGTTGATTGGAGGGATCATTCCCTCGGAGACAAAATGTACGGCGCCTGGCTGGGGCGCTGCGTCGGCTGCGCCTTGGGCAAACCCTTGGAGAATTTCATGTATGGCCGCAATGGGCTGCATTCATATCAAATGACGCAGGCGTACCTCACCGCAATTTCACCCGAGGAATGGCCGATCCGTGATTATGTTCCAGCGCATTCGCCCGCCGAAGACAAGACAGGGCCGAGCATCTGCCGCCCCTCGACACGCGATGAAATCGCCTACATGCAAACCGATGACGACATTCGCTATACCGTCCTCGGCCAACGCATTCTCCTCCAACATGGGCACCAGTTTTCAACGTGGGAGGTGGCCCGGGCATGGATTGGACAGCTCTGCTATGCGCAGCTCTGCACCGCCGAAACCCAGGCGTATCGCAACCTCGTCATGCGCTATCGTTTTCACAACATCGACAATCTGAAGCAAGAGGTGGACTGGAACTGGGTCGCCACCCATTTCAATCCCTATCGCGAATGGATCGGCGCACAAATTCGCGTCGACTCTTACGGCTACGCGGCTCCGGGAAATCCGGAACTCGCCGCGGATCTAGCTTGGCGCGACGCAAGAATGACCCATGTGAAGAGCGGTATTTACGGTGCGATGTTTTGTGCCGCGATGATCGCGGCTGCGTTCGCTACGAGCAACGTGCGCGAAATCATTGAGGCTGGCCTGGCTGAAATTCCGGCCACGTCACGACTACATGCAGAAATGCGTCAGGTCATCGCCATCTGCGATCGATATCACTGCGACCCCGTGCAATTCGAATCCATCATCTCCGCGATCTACGATTTGCTCGGACACTATCACCCAGTGCACACCAATAATAATGCCGCCTTGTGCGTGGCCGCGCTTCTGCTCTCGGGCGGAGATTTCGCCAAGGGCATTACGCTGGCAGTGATGGGCGGATGGGATACCGACTGCAACGGAGCGACCGTCGGCTCCATTGTGGGGGCCATTACTGGAGCGAGACAAGCCCCGGAGCATTGGACCGCGCGTCTGAACGACACGCTGAATTCCGAACTGATCGATTACCACCCGATTGCCATCTCGGAATGTGCACGGCGTGCGTTGGATATTGCGAAGCGGGTGGCAAGCCGGCAGTAAGCGACTCCATTTAGAGTATCTGCACACACACCCTCGCTGTGTGCACAATTCTTTAAACGGCTTTAACTCTCGATCGGATCGCTGGGGCCGTCTCCGCCGTGGAGGCAGAAGCCGACGTTGCGCACGGTGTGGAGCAGTTGCGGCAAATCATCCGGCTCCAGCTTGCGGCGCAGATTCTTGATGTGCACGTTGAGCACATTGGTTTCTGCTGCAAAACTCTGGTTCCAGACATGGCGCGTCAGAATTTCCTTCGCAACCGGCTTGGGGGAAGCCGACATCAAATGCTCCAGAATGGCGAACTCGCGATTCGTGAGCTCAATCAGACGCCCGGCGCGGCGCGCCTGACGCGTCAGCAAATCCAGCTCCAGATCAGCCACGCGCAATTGCCGCGGCTCCTGCGGTCGCTGCCGGCGCATGATGGCGCGCAGACGAGCCACGAGTTCTTCGAAGCGGAACGGCTTGACGATATAATCATCCCCCCCCACATCCAAGCCATGCACAACATCGGTGACATCACCAGAGCCCGTTACAAAAATCACGGGCGTATTGATGCCTGATTCGCGAAGCTGCGAGACGAGCGAAAAGCCGTTGAGCAACGGCAGGTTCACGTCTACGGCGAGAACGTCGTATTGATTTTTTTCGACCAAGCCACGGGCTTCCTCGCCGTCAAAGGCTTGATCCACCAGAAATCCCTCCGTCTCCAAACCACGGCTTAAGTGCTTTGAAAACTTCCGATCATCTTCAGCCAACAAGATTTTCATTTTAGAAACACACCCGGAACACTCGTGTTACGACTCCACAAGCTTAAGTAAAGATCCTTATAGCTTCAATGCATTTTATCGATCCAAGCTAATCATTTATTCGCATCACTCCCAGTTTTCTCTTGCCTAAAGTTAGCGATATCGAAACGAGTGCCTAATTTCTCCTCGTATATCAAAGAAAAGCAAAGCTCGCCGACGCCATTCAGACAATAAATGTCTTACCAACTTAAATAAAACCTAAATTCATTTGTCTGAATTCCGAATGAAGAAAAGTCAAACCAAGGATGTAGATGAAAAGCTTACAAGATGGACTGCAAGCGAACGACGAAATGAACAAGGCGATTGAGGAGATCGAAGTCTCCGGAAAAGCCATGGCGGAAGCCATCCGAAAACTCATCGAAGCGAGCCACTCGATCTCGGGTATCAGCCGCGAACTCGGCGAAATTGGATTGCGTACTAAAATATTGGCCATCAATGCCGGCGTCGAAGCGGCTCATGCGGGAGAACGCGGTGCGACTTTTATGGTCGTCGCGAACGAAATCAAATCCATCGCCGAACGGTGTCACCAAGCCTCGGAGCAGACGAGTGCTGTGATCAAAAATTCTATTGAGATCAGCGAATCGGCCATTGCGGTCGGCCACCGCATCGAAAGCAATATCCAAGGCATCATCATTCATCAGCAAGATATCGCCGAAGCACTCTGCCACGCCGCTTCGGCCAATCACGACATCCATTCGATCCACCGTCATATCGGGGCAACCACCACGGCGGGTCCCTCACGGCATCCTGCCGAAAACCCCCTCCTCTACGAAGCTGCCACCATGGCGACTGGAGTCGAGACGGTGGATCAGCAACACCGCCAGCTGATCGACATGGTAAACCAGCTCGAGACCGCCGCGCGCGAAGGCAAAGCCCGTGATGAGGTGGATCGGATGCTCAATTTTCTTGGAGAATATGTTCAGATTCATTTCAGCGCGGAAGAACGCATCATGGCCGAGCGTCAGTGTCCGGCCCTCGAAAAAAATAAAAAGGCGCACGCGGCCCTCATCGCGACCTACGTCCAATGGCGCCACAAATACGAGAAGGAGGGAGCCAAGCTGAGCCTGGTCATGGATCTCAAAAATATTCTCAGCAAATGGCTCGTCGGCCACATCTGCGGCGTCGACCGCTGTCTCAATGAAACCCGCACCACGCCTTCATTATGCCATGGCAGCGGGCTGATGCGCGCTTGATGTCCCGGCAGCGTCACGCGCGCCGATGCATGTCTTTAGCCAATACCATCCACAACACCGCCGCGACGAAAAGCGCTCCCGGAAGAATCATCACCGCTGCGCGCAGGCTTTGCCACGAATCGGAGAGCAGGCCGACAATTTCCGTCGACCAGAAATCCCCAAAGAGATGTGTGGCAAAGATGGAGACCGCCACCGCGCTGGCCCGTAGATTCACCGGCACCGATTCCAGTAATAAAGTATTCACCGGTCCCGTCGAGAGAAACGCCAGGAACATAGCGAGCGCCAGACAGATCATGGAGATCGTCGTATTCGGCGAAAGAAACGCCAGCACCGAAACCGGCACCGCCGCCAGCACGGACAAACTCGACAACCACGCGTAACCCGAGGGCGAGCGCCGCTGCCATGCCGTTGCCGCAAACCCACCCACAAGCGTGCCGACCAAACCCGTCACCACCAACACCCCGCCAAAAAAGAGGGAAGCTTTTTCATTCGGCACCTGATGAAAACGATTCAAGAAAGCCGGCCCCCAAAATCCAAACGCGCCAAGCGCGAATGTATAGGCCGTATAACCCCAGACCACGAGATGGTAGTGTCCAAGCCGCGAAAGCTTCCACACATCGCGCAACTTCGGCTTTTCCTGTGCCGCCTCAATCCCTGCCCGTGCATCCGCCTCGCCCCGGGCCGGTTCGTGCATCCACAGGAGAATGAAGGCGAGCAGCAATCCCGGTGCCCCGGCAAAATAGAACGCCTCACGCCAGCCAAAGTGTTCCGATACCACACCGCCGAGAATATAGCCCAGTGCCGAGCCCACTGGAATGGCCGTGTAGAAAATGGTCAGCGCGTTATTGCGCCGCGCCGGCTCATAAAGGTCCGCGATCCAGCCCGGACTCAGCGTCGCGTAGCTCGCTTCACCCAACCCGACCAGCACCCGCATCGCCAGCATAAACGCAAAAAGAGAGGCGACACCAGTGAGCACCGTACCGAGGCTCCAGAAAAAAATGCCTGCAAAAATCAGCCACCGACGCGGATAGCGATCGCCGAAATAGCCGAAGAGCGGCGAGGTTACAAAATAACCCAGCATGAAGGCCGTCCACAGTCGCCCCAATTCACCATCGCTCAATCCCAACTCCGCCTTCATCGGCACTACCACCGACGACAACACCGAGCGATCAAGATAATGCAACAAATTCAGGCCCGTGAGAATGGCCAGAGCTACGTTCGAATTCGCCGCCAGCCGTTTCCATGGAGAGCCCGAATGCGTTGACATGCCGCGCACGCTACCGATTGCCTGAAAAAAAAGCAACAGGAACGCTTCCTTTCAAAAGAGATGCTTAACTTTTTTGCCGAAAATGAGATGCAGCAAAAATCCCCCAAATTTGCCTGACTTCGATTTTTCGCCATTTAAGAAGCCCAACTAATTAATACAAGTATTATTAAAAAAATTAATTATTACAGACACCGCGCAATTTCAATGAGTTAAAGTACAGAAAGCCGTGTTTTATGTAGTCCATTTAAAATATGGCACTTATGCTGCTTATTTATTCAAAATAAAGACTGAGTAATCCAGCCGCCTAGCATAATCAAAATAAAAATTCATAAAACTACCTTCCTAATAATAGACAAATTAATACTTACTTAAAATGATCTTTTACCCTCGCCTATAGCTTGACTCTGCAGAGGGAAAAGAGCAGTTTTTAGGTAGTTGATTGGGGTTAAAGATGCCGAGAGGCTAAATAATCGAGCCCGTTCCCCAAAAAACTGAAGATTTCGACTCGCCTCATGCACGATCGTTTACAGACCTTTGGAATTCGCCAGCGCACCACTTTTGCTGCGGCCGCGAGTCGTCGTCTGCTTTCGATGGCGAGCGCCGGCTTGCTAGCCATCCAATGCTTCGCACCTGCCCCAGTCCAGGCGCAATTCACCTATACCGAAGATTTCACCGGCACATCGGCGCAAGGCTGGAACTTTGTGCAGGGCTCCAGCGGTCAGGGCGACCCCGCCTTTCTCACTGCCGCACAGGGAATCGATAGCGTCGGACAAGGCTGGTTGCGCTTATCGAGTTCGACCCAAAATCAGGCCAACGCTGTCTGGTTCGATAGTCCCATTCCCGCAGCTGGTGCGAGCGGCATCCAGATTTCGTTCAGCATGGCGATGTACAACCAGACCGGCGCTGGCGCGGGTGACGGCATCGGCTTCTTCCTCTGGGATGCCAGCAGTACCTTTAATGCCGGTGCCTATGGTGGCTCTCTCGCCTATGCGCCCAAGACCAACATTGCCGGTTTGTCAGACGGTTACATCGGCGTCGGCTTCGACGTGTACGGCAACTACTCCAACCCGACCGAGGGACGCACGGGCGGTCCGGGTGCCACACCTGAAGCGGTAGCCATCCGTGGCGGTCCGTCGAGCGGTTACAACAACTACGATTACCTCGCGGGCACCACGACGCCCTACGATCTCGACTTTGCGAGCCTGACCACGCGTCCCGACCAAAGCACGCAGTATCGCAATGTCCGCATCACCCTGAATCCGATTCTCGACGGCAATGGAGTCGTCACCGGCACACAAGTCATCATTGAAATGCAATTCGGTGAAAACGGTCTCTGGCAGACCATGGTTTCTACCAACATCAATGGCACTCGGCCCGAGGAATTGCGCATGGGCTTCAGCGGTGCCACTGGTGATGCGCATGAAATTTATGAGGTGAACAATCTGACGGTCTCCGTCACAGCCTCCGCCGACTCCAACATCTGGGACAATTCGAGCGGCAATTCGATTTGGAACAATAGCAACCCCACCAACTGGTACGTTGACTACACCCCCAGCGACCGCGCCAACGTCATCTTCAACGACAGCTACGTCACCAGCAACCAGAACATCTCCCTCATCGGCACCCGCACCATCAGCGGTGCCTATTTTGGCGGCACTTACAGCTACGCCTTGAACTCCGGCTCCGGAGCCACCCTGATATTCGACACGGGTACGAGCACGCAATCGGCGACCATCGCTTTGCTCAACAGCCCGACAGGCAATACCAGTCACCAAATCAATGTACCGATCGTGATGAATACTGACCTCACGGTTTACAATTACGCCGGGCAAACCTTGACGTTGGGCGGAGCCATCGGCACCACCACGACCACCATCGCCATGGGGTCGCACAATTTTTACAACCAGGGTAACGGCACAACCGTTGTCACCAGCACCATGAGCGGCACTGGCGGCGTCTTCGAAAACGGCGCGGGCGGCAAGCTGATCCTCGCGGGCAGCAATACCTACACCGGACTCACTACTGTCTCTGCCGGTGCGTTGATAGCAGCCAATTCGCAGGCCCTCGGCAGCACCAGCAGCGGCACCGTTGTCAAATCTGGCGGCACGCTCGGCTTTAGCAATTCCGGCACCATTGCCAACGAAGCGCTCACCGTCTCCACCGGCATCGGTGATGGCGGCCAGGGTCAACTGCATAACATCGCTGGAACCAATACCTTTGCCGGTACCGTCGCCCTGACCAACTCCAGCACCGTGGCGGCTCCCGTTCGCATGGCCGCCGATGCGGGGTCCACGCTCAACATCACCGGAGTGATTTCCGGCAACACCCTGAGCGGAATCGACAAGACCGGTGACGGAACGATCATCTTCTCCGGAGTAAACACCTACGCAGGGGCCACCACCATTTCCGGTGGCATCCTGCAAATCAGCGCCGACTCCGGCCTCGGCACCGCCCCAGGCGCGGCGACTCCCGGATATCTCACCTTCAACGGCGGCACGCTCGCCGTCACGGCCAACACCGTGCTCAACTCCAATCGCGGCATCCTGCTCGATACGATGAGTGGCACGATTCAGATCAGCTCCGGAACCACCACCACCTACAACGGCGCAGTGGCCGGGACCGGCAACCTGACGAAAACAGGCGACGGCACCCTGCTGCTCACCAGCACGAACAGCTATACCGGCGACACGAATATCAACGCGGGTACACTCATTATCAATACCGGGGCCAGCATCAGCAACACCGGCAGCGTCAACATCGCCAACGTCGCAGGCGCCACCCTAGTCCTCAGCGCCAGTGAAACCATCGGCGCCCTCTCCGGTGGCGGCACGACGGGCGGCGCGGTGAATCTCAACGGCAACACCCTCACCACCGGCGGCACCAATACCTCCACTACTTTCGGCGGCGTCATCTCTGGCACCGGGGGCGTGACCAAGACCGGCACCGGCACTCTAGTCCTTTCCGGCAACAATACCTATACGGGCGCCACCACCATTAATAACGGCACCATCGCCCTCGGCAACAATAACGTCCTCGCCAATAGCTCTTCCCTCATTCTGAACGGTGGCACGCTCGCCGTGAATGGCTTCACCGACACCGTCGGCACCTTCACTCTCTCGAGCAGTTCCACGATCGATTTCGGTGGGCTCACCAGCCAGTTCACCCTTACCAGCGCCAACACGCCCACCAGCACCAGCTCGATCCTCTTCATCGACAACTGGACTGGCAGTCTCGCGGGCGGCAGCGGTAGCCAGCTCTTCCTCACCAACACCAACAGCGCCCTCCTCAGCCAAATTCAGTTCGAAGGGTACGCGGTGGGTGCCACCCGCTTGGCTACTGGCGAAGTCGTCCCCTCCGTCGTGGCCAATGGTTACTACTGGAATAACAGTCAAACCAACTGGGCCACCGCCAATGCCTGGAACAATGGAGCCGGAACTTCCGTGACCGGCACGCCCAACGCCACCGACGCTCTGGCCGTCTTCGGCAAGATCAGTTCCGCGGGCACCAATAGCGCCACGACGACACCCAAGACCGTCACCCTGAGCGCCAACCAAACACTCGGCTACGCGGTGTTCAACAGCACGCAGGCCACCGAAAATTACACCCTCACCGGCAGCGGCACACTGATCTTCAGCGCCTCCAGCACCAACAGCGCTTACATCAATATGACCTCCACAGCGAGCAATCTCATTGCCGTACCGCTCGCACTTTCCTCCTCCCTCGTCGTCAGCCAGAACGGCACCGGCCTTCTCACCCTCTCCGGCCCCATCACCACCAATAACAAGAACATCACCGTCGACGGATCTGGAAACACCGTCATCAGCGGCAACATCAGCACCAGCACGTCCTCCCTCACCAAGACTGGCACTGGCACGCTTACCCTTTCCGGCACCAGTTCCTATTCTGGCGGCAACAACATCAACGGCGGCACGGTCGCCGTCACGGCGGATAGAAATCTTGGTGCCACCGGCCACACCATCAGTTTCAGTAACGGTACCCTTGCCACTAACGCCAGTTTCTCTCTCTCCGGCAACATCGTCCTCAACGCAGGTGGCGGCACCATTAACACCGCCACCGGGACAACGCTCACTTCCAGCGGTAATTATATTGGCACCGGAACTCTTTCCAAGACTGGCGCCGGCACCTTGATTCTCGGCGGAAACAACACCTACTCCGGCGCCACCAACATCAATGCCGGCAAGCTCGTCGCCAGCAGTACCAACGCCATTGGCGATACCAGCGCCGTCACCATCGCCAATGTCTCCGGAGCCACTCTCGCCCTCAGCAGCAGCGAAACCATCGGTTCCCTCACCGGTGGCGGAACTACCGGAGGAACCGTCAACCTCAACTCCTTCGTTCTCACCACCGGCGGCACCAATGCCTCTACCAGTTTTGACGGCCTTATTACCGGTTCCACTGGCGGACTGATCAAGACCGGCACCGGCACCATGGTGTTGACCAACAACAGCAGCAACTACGGCGGCACCACCACCGTTAGCGCCGGTGAACTGATCATGGCGGCTTCGAATGCTCTCGGCACCGGAACCGTCAACGTCGCCAACGGTGCCATGCTCACCCTCAGCAACGCTACAAGCATCACTGCCGCCAATACCAAGACACTGACCCTCAGCGGCTCGGGCATCGGTGGCGCTGGAGCGCTCAATAACGAAGCTGGCAACAACACTTGGCTCGGCAACATCACTCTCGCCGGCGGCGCCACCATCGGCAATGCCACCAACCTCACGCTCAGCGGAAACATCAACGGCAATAACAATACACTCACGATTAGCGGCGTCGGCAACACCATCATCTCTGGTATCGTTTCCGGCACCACCTCCGGGCTCGTCAAGACCGGCACTGGCACCACCACCCTCTCCGGTGCGAATACCTATGGCGGTGCCACGACCGTCAGCGGTGGAGTCCTCGCCATCACGAGCAATACCGCCCTCGGCTCGGTCACCAGCGGCACCACAGTGGCCAATGGAGCCTCACTGGCCCTCTCCAACAACATCACCGTCACCAACGAAGCCCTCACCATTGCAGGCGTGGGCGTCAACTACGGATCCACCAACAGCGGTGTCATCCAGAGCAGCGGCAGCAACATCATCACGGGCGCCGTCTCCATGTCGCTTGAACCCGGCATCAACGTCACCAGCGGCACCCTCACCATGAGCGGGGTTCTCTCCGGCACCAGCGGCATGAGCAAGGATGGTCCCGGCACCCTCGTCCTTTCCGGCAGCAATAGCTTCAACGGCGCGGTCTCTGTCAACTCCGGCATCCTCGCGGTGCAAAACAACAACGCCCTCGGCACCGCCAGCACCTCAGTGCGCACAACCGTCAATGACGGTGCCACGGTCCAGATCGGTACCGCATCCAGCGCACTGACCGTCGGCGAATCCTTCACCATCAATGGCTCCGGCGCAGGCGGCAACGGTGTCATCAACAACACCGGCGGCAATAACACGATCAGTGGCATCATCACCATGGCCACCAATTCGACCATCGGCGCAGCCACCGGCACCACCCTCTCCGCAACCGGCGTGGTCAACGGCACCGCCAATCTGACCAAGGTCGGCGCCGGAACGCTCGTCCTCTCCAACAGCAATACCTATACTGGCGCCACCCACATCAACGGCGGCACACTCGTGGTCTCCTCCGATACCAGCCTCGGCGCGGCCCCCTCCTCCCCCATCACCGACAAACTCACCTTCGACGGTGGCACTCTCCAAACCGCCAACGCCTTTACCCTCGACTCCGACCGCGGCATCACCCTCAATTCCGGCGGCGGCACCGTCACCCTGACCACCACTTCCGCGGCCATCACTTATGGCGGTATCGTAGCCGGCACCGGCAACCTGACCGTCAGCGGCTCCGGTCGCATGACTCTCAGCGGTAACAACACTTATACCGGCAACACCACGGTCAACGGTGCCACCCTCGCCATTACTGGCGATCAAAACCTCGGTGCCGCGCCCGGCTCTCCCACTTCCAATAACATCACCCTCAACGACGGCGGCACGCTCGCCATCTCTGGCACGACCACCCTCGACTCCAACCGTGGCATTGTCGTCAGCGGCACCGGCGGCAGCATTAACACTGCCACCGGTACAACCACTACCTACGGCGGCAGTATCACCGGCTCCTCCAGTATTACCAAGAGCGGCGCGGGGACCCTCGCTCTCGACTCCGACAACGTCATCTCCAGCAGCACCTCCGTTATCCTCAATGGCGGTACCCTCGCCACAAATGGACACAATGGCACCGCCGGAGCCTTCACCCTCGCCTCCAGTTCCACGATCGACATGGGCGGACTTGATGCCGACTCCGTCTTCACCTTCGCCAGCATGACGTCCACCAGCACGACGAGCAATGTCCTCACCATCGCCAACTGGACCGGCAGCCTCACTGGAGGCTCCGGCTCACAACTAGTCAGTTCAACGACCGTCAGCAGCGCCATTCTCGCCACCATCAACTTCGACGGTTACGGCACCGGTGCCTACCAAATCGCCGCCACGGGTGAGATCGTTCCCGGCATCATCGCTTCCGCCAAATACTGGGATTCCGGCACCAATACCTGGAATACTCAAGGCAACCGCTGGAACAATGCCGATGGCAGCGACGCCACCGTCTATCCCAATGGAGCCGATCAAGTGGTCGTCTTTGGTGCCCGAGATGCGGCCGGAACACCCGCCACTACCTCCTCTTCCAAGACCGTTACCCTTTCCAATAACCGTACCGTCGGTCACATCATTTTCAACAGCACCTACAGCGGTGAAAACTATACGATCACAGCAAATACCCTTCGCTTCGACGTCTCCGGCACTGGTAGCGCCACCATTGCCATGTCCTCCACCTCCAGCAATACGATTGCCTCCGCCATCGTTCTCTCCAACTCGCTGGCGATCACACAGAATGGATCCGGCACCCTTCACCTCACCGGTAATTTCACCACCAACAGCAACGACCTCTACGTCGACGGCACCGGCAATACCCGCATCAGTGGCACCATCGACGGCGCTGGCACCACCCTCGTCAAGACCGGCACTGGTACCCTCACCCTCTCCGCCACGAATTCGTATGCGGGCGGCACCTACATCAATGGCGGCGATGTCGCCGTCAGCGGCAGCCGCAATCTCGGAGCCACCGGTAACGCCCTCACCTTCAGCAGCGGCACACTGGTTGCCAATGGAACCTTCTCCCTCTCCGGCACAGTCACTCTCGATTCGGGCGGTGGCGCGATTAATACCGCCGGAAGCAACACCGTCACCTTAACCGGCAACATGATCGGCAGCGGCGACTTCACCAAGGAAGGTACCGGCACCGTCATTCTCACCGGAAACAATACCTACTCCGGCACCACCACCATCAATGGCGGCACCCTCATCGCCAGCAACGGAAACGCCATCGGCAACAGCAGCGACGTCATCCTCGCCAATGTCAGCGGAGCCCGTCTGGTTCTCAGCTCCAGCGAAACCATCGGCTCACTCAGCGGAGGCGGCGCTGCGGGTGGCAACGTCGTCCTCAACGGCTCCACCATCCTCACCACTGGCGGCAACAACACCTCCACCACTTACGCCGGATCCATTTCCGGTACCGGCGGCGTCACCAAGACCGGCACCGGCACCATGGTCCTCAGCGGCACCAACACCTATACCGGCGACACCAACATCACCCAGGGCACCCTGATGCTCGGCGCCAGCAACGTCCTGAGCAACACGACCAACGTCTCCATGTCCACTGGCACCACCTTTGCCATCAACGGACACAGCGACACCGTCGGCACCCTCACGCTCAACGGAAATTCCACCATCGACATGGCCGCAGCGTTGGGCAGCGCCATTTACTTCGCCGACAGCTCCGCCATCAATTGGGGATCGAACATACTCACGATCACCAACTATGACCCCGGTGCCGACAACGATTACCTCTACTTTGGCACCAACTCGAGCGGCCTCACCCCCGGCGAAGTTGGCCAAATTCGATTCCTCAACCCCGTCGGATACTCACCCGGCCTCTACTACGCCATGATTCTGGCCGATGGTCGCGTTGTACCGATTGTGCCCGAACCCTCCACAATCATCGGCGGACTCCTTATCACCCTCTGGATCCTCTGGCGCTTGCGCCACCGCATCTTCAAGCGTCGTCACGCCTAGCAGAGTAAGAGTTCGAGAGACTCATCCCCCAACACGATGCCGGGATGCGTCGTCAGCCAACGCAGTCTACTCGTTGCCCCCGCTTCCAATTCATCGGAAGCCACACCTCAATCCGGCAGATGCTCAACTTCCCCCTTTCGCCGCCGATATCACCCAAAACGCCCTTTCCATTTGAGAGCGATAGAGCCATAGGCATCCTATTGCCATTTTATAAAATGGAATCGAACGATCACCCTAAACTCCGCACCAATCTCGATCCTTTAACTGGTGAAGGAGCCCTCTCATTATATTTATTTATAGTAAACGATTTTAGTAAAAATGAATTATTTCGAATTAAAAGCAGATGCTTAAGGGAAAATAACCTTTAAAATCAAATCCGATCGTTCATTTATCACAAACACCACTTATTATTTTCTTGCAATTGTCGCATCTTAAGGCGATATTGATTCTGCAATCAGTATTTACTTTGTAATAAGCCGAAAGCTTGAAGATCAAATAAAGCAATCCGTATTTAGCAGGCAACTTTGTCCTACTCCTTGCTCCGAATTCAAAACGTTGAAATACGATGAAAAAGCCCCTCACTTGCTGCCAGAATCGTGGCTTCAGCATGGTAGAAGTAACCATGGCCCTTGGATTAATTTCATTCGCCATGTTGGGTGTACTCGGATTGCTTCCAGTCGGCCTTAGCACCGTCCAACAGGCCATGGTACAAACAGGCGAAGCTGGTATTGCCCGCCAGATTCGCTCGGATCTGCAACAAATCTCTCTGACATCTCTCCCCACTTTCGCAAGTCAACCCAAGTACTATACCCCGCAAGGGATCCGTGTGGCCTCAGCCTCCTCTACCGATGCGTACTTTATCGCGACCTTCTCCGTCACGGATCCAAGCATCGCTGGTGCCGCTACTTCCTTTAATACCAGCGCCAAACTGGTCAAGGTCACCCTGAAGTATCCCGCAACTGCCCCAACCGCCGCCCAGAAAAGCAAGGTCTTCACTCTTTTAACCGCAGGACAATAACCGTTGCTATGACCACCGTTCATGCCAAGGGTAGTTTAGCTGGTCCCTCCACCCGCGCCTTCACTCTGGTGGAAATGATGGTCAGCATGGCAGTGCTGGCCTTAATGCTGGCCATCGTGGCAAGTATCACCGGGCAAGCAACCAAGACCGTCACGCGAGGCTCGGCCCAAATTGACGCCTTCCAAGCAGGACGCAGCGGATTCGACATCATCACCCAAACACTGGCCCAGGCAACGCTCAATACCTACTGGGGTTATGATGACGATAACGCGCCAACCCGATACACCCGCAAGTCGGATTTGCACTTCCTCGTGAACGCACCGGGTGGAAGTCACTCCATCTATTTTCAGGCACCCGAAGCTTTTTCCAGCAGCACCACTTATCAACAAACGCGCGGATTGCTCAACGCCTGCGGCTACTACGTGAAATTCGATAACGACAAGGATTATCGACCCGCACACATCACTCAAGATCGCTGGCGTTACCGCCTGATGCAGGCGCTGCAACCGACGGAAGATCTGACGGTCTTTACAAACAACAACGCCACTTGGACCCAAAGCCTCGACAGCCTAGCATGGCCGATCGCCGAAAATGTCATCGCACTCATCGCATGGCCCCGCACTTTTTATCAGGACGATCCCAGCGGCTTAGGAAATCAACTCACCGCCAACTATCGCTACGACTCCCGCACAGGCGGAGGCATTCAATACGCCCAACTTCCGCCGATGGTGCAGATCACCCTCGTGGTGATTGATGAAAGTTCTGCCATCCGGCTGGCCAATGGTTCCCAACCTCCCAGCGTCATTGAAAACGCCCTCGCGGGCAAGTTCATCGACGTCAGTAAATTTCAGAGCGATCTGACGGCTCTGCAAAATACGCTGACCGCGGCCAAGATCACCTGTCGCATTATGACCTGCCCGGTGACACTGCGTGAATCCAAATGGAGTAGCACACCATGAACTCGCATTCTCCTATGCCTTTGCCCCGAACACGGGGATTCTCTCTCACCGAATTGCTTGTGGTCATCGCCCTCATGACCATCCTGATGGCGGCGGCTGTTCCTGGCACCAATTCATTACTGGAAAATAACAACATTACACAGACCGGCCAATTATTGGCGGATCAATTTGCCATGGCACGACAGGCGGCCTCCGTGCGCAATCGCACTGTGGAAATTCGCCTGATCAAACTACCAGTCCAATCCACTCAACGCTATAGCGCGGTGCAACTCTGGGCTCCAGACACCACCACGGGAACACTGGCTCCGATCAATCGACTCGTGACCTTTCCCAAAAATATCACCCTTTCGGAAAATAACGCCTACTCACCCTTTCTCTCCAAATTACCCACCGCGACCATGAGCGCCACAGCAGGCTCCCTGCTGGCCAACGCCTCCTACGCCACCCTTCGCATTCGCCCGAACGGAGTCGTCCAACCGGTCGCCAGCAACACTACCGAACGCGCCAATCTTTTCTTTACAGTGCTCAATTACCGTTCCGCCACCGCCACGACATTGCCCAATAACTACGCCACCGTTCAGCTGAACCCCGATACAGGCAGCGCCCAGATTTACCGGCCATGACATCTCCATTTTTGAAGCGGCATCACGAACAACGCGGCATGGCGCTCGTGATTGTTCTCGGCATCATTGTACTGGTGACCACCCTGGTGGTGGGATTCGTCATGAGGGCCGGCAGCGAACGCATTACTTCCTCCAACTATCGTACCGTCGCCTCGACCCGGCAATTAGCCGACACCGCCGTCAACCTCGTTCAGGCCCAGATCAATCACGCCACGACTCAAGGCTCCACCCATGCTTGGGCCTCGCAACCGGGAGTCATTCGCCGCTTCGGTAATGGAGGCGCGCTGGAACTCGCCTATCGCCTCTATTCCGCCGCATCGATGACCACGACCAAGGCGACTGACTTGGCCGGTGACGTCCCCCCAGCCACGTGGAGTAGTTCCCCCGCCATTTGGTGCGATTTAAATTATCCTGTCACCACGACCAATTCCTCCGGCGCGGCTGTCTTCTCTTTCCCGATCCTTGATCCTCGCGACCCCACAAATCCCAATCTCATCTCCACCATCGAAGGCTTCTCCCTGACGGCCCCTCCCGGCGCTCAAAGCAACATCGCTCTTCCCAAATACCAGCCCGCCCCCATGCCAGTGCGCTGGCTCTACGTCTTGCAAAACGGGGAAATCGTCACGCCCAGCGGCAGCGGCAAGGTCGTTACCGTGACCGGTGCCAGCCAGACCAATCCGATTGTCGGACGCATCGCCTTCTGGACAGATGACGAAACCTGCAAAGTCAACATCAACACTGCTTCCCACGGCACCTTCTGGGACACACCACGATTTAATTACGCCGATGAACGTGACCAAGCCGGATCAGGTTTAGCCCTCTATCAACCGACCGCAGGAGAATATCAGCGTTATCCGGGGCATCCGGCCATGACCACGCTCAAAAAAGTTTTTCCTACCCTCAGTTCCGCAAATCTCTTCAAGTTGACTCCCCGCTATGACAAGGGAGGTTCCGACGAAGCAACCGTTCCCGTGCCTGTCAGCCCCGCAGCTGGAGTCAATCCCAACGCCAATTATATCCAGAAGAAAACCGAAAGACTCTACACCTCCGTTGGCGAGTTGGCATTTGACAGTACTCGTAATACGAGCAGCCTCACCCGTCAGCAACTGGAGAGCGCCCGCTTTTTCCTCACCACCCACAGTCGCGCCCCGGAAGTCAATCTCTACGGTAAACCACGCGTCGCGATCTGGCCGATCCATGATATCAACGATGCGAGCCATCGGAGCCTTGTCGACAAGCTGATTGCGTTCTGTTCCACCGCAGGCGGCAACAGATACTATTTCACGCGCAGCGATAACACGAGCTCTACGACGGATATCAATATTGGTCGCAATCGGCAACTTCTCGACTACCTCGATACGCTCACCACGACCAATGTTCCCGGCTTTACCAGCAACTTCAGCACCAAGTATGGTGCTGATCAACGCCAGATCCTTACCGATATCTTTGACTACATCCGCACGATCAATCTGCGCGATGCAACGGTTACAGCGCCTTACGCGATCAAGACATTTGCCAGTACCAACTCCGGAGCTTTTGCGGGACGTGGGCAAGTCTCACCCTCGATCCGCTCAGACTGGGGCACCCAAGGGCAAGGCCGCTTCCCTCGAATCACGGAAGCCACCATGCTTTTTATTGGCATGGGTAAGGGCGCCGTCCCGGCCGTCCCTCCAAGCACCACCTCCACATCCGGTATTGCGGTCGAATCCATTCAACTGCCTACCTATACTTCCAGCGCACCCAGCGGAGGACAGATGCCGCCTGACAATACGACGGCGGTACAAGGCTTCTTTCTCTTAAGCTTTTTCACCCCCTCCATGGGCTATACCGCCATGGATCCTGGTTTCACTATCAAGGTAAGCGGCTTGGACAAATTCACTTTGAATTCCATTCCAATGGAAATGACCTCGTCGGCAACCATCTTTGTTTCCGCAGCCAAAGGTGCCTATTCCAGTTATGCCTCCGTTGGACCTGGAGGTGGCATTATTGACTTCCGGATCATGATGTCGAACCGCACCTTGCAAAATGTAAATCCAGATCCGGTTACGAATTTCCCCTTCTATAGCAAGATCCTCGAATTCCCCACAGGCGGCACCATGGAGCTTGAATTGCAAGGTATACCCAGTTTGACAATTGAGCTATACAACGGAAATGCCGCTGCTGCGGGAAATCTGATTCAAACTTATCATATACCTTTTCCCAAACAAAAGATGCAGGTGCCGTTGGTCGCAACTGATCCCGTTTTACGACGATTTGGAACTTCTGCGCTTATTCCTCTCAAAGGCTCGTGGGCCGATTCAATTCCCGTAGATCGTGGAAGCTGTTCCTTCAATAATACGTGGAACTCAAACTCCATTAATGCCACCAATGACACGCTGATCAGTCAGGTACTAAACGGAGCCTTTGCAGATCCGCGCCTTCTCGCCGTTTCGGATATACCTTCAATCGCTTTTGCGCCTCATCCAAAAAACAGCGACTTGGCAACAGGGGTCACCCGCGCGGCCTACAGTCTGCGTATCGGATCTGGAACCCCCATGACCTTCGCCACCCCCTATGGAAAGTTGGTCGCTAATTCCGCCGATTCGATCACTAACTTCGCGACCAGTAGTCCGGCCAAGCCACAACTCGTTTCTCCCACCGTTACCAATGGCGTCATGATTCCCGGAGGTCCTGTCGGCGATTGGGACAACGGGGTAGGCCATCAACCGGATGGCCCGTACGTCAATAAAGCCGATGAAGGAAATTTTTACCGACCCGCAGGTGGCATCCCTTATTTCGACAGCGGCCAGTTTGAAACACGAATGGCAAACTTAACTTTCTTCTCTGCCAATCGGCAAGTACCCTCGGCGGGGATACTCGGCTCGATCCCTACTGGCGTCAAGCGGACCAAGCCATGGCAGACCCTGCTCTTCCGCCCCGGCCCGAGTGGTCACCCCGGTGCGGTAAATCCGCCGGATCATCTCATGCTCGATCTGTTCTGGATGCCCGTGGCCGAGCCGTACGCCATCAGCGAACCCTTTTCCACCGCAGGCAAGGTCAATCTGAATTACCAGATTCTGCCCTTCACCTACATCACCCGCAGCACTGCTTTGCGCTCGGTACTGGCGAGTGAAAAAGTCGCGGCCGTTCCTCTAAGCGCTGCGGCTGGATACAAAACCGTAGTGCAAAATACTAATGCTCGTCTTCCGCTCAATCTCGATGAGGCCAATGGTACGTTGCGCCAATTTAAAGCCAAATTTGACGGCTACGACATTTTCAAATCAGCCTCGGAAATCTGCGACATCTACCTCGTCCCTAGCAATAAAAACTGGACCTCTGATAGCGCGGCCCGGACCGATTGGTATGGAGCCGACTTTGCCATGGTGGGAGACAACACGCGGGAGCGGCCCTATGCCAACATCTATCCCCGCGTGACCACGAAGTCGAACGTCTACACGGTCTATTTCACCGCGCAATCGATCAAGAATTCCAATAGCGATCCGACCCAGTGGAATGAAGATCGCGGCACGATCAGCGGTGAATATCGCGGCGCCACCACGCTCGAGCGCTATATCGATCCGAACAACGCGGCCGTGCCGATTCCGGACTACGCCCTACCCGCAACTACCACCACGTTGGAGACGCTTTACAAATGGCGGGTGGTGTCGGATACGCAGTTCGCGCCGTAGCTAACAGGGACCTTCGGGTCCCTTGTTCTGGACTGGATCACTGCCCTCCAGCTGTTACTATGCCCTTCGAATGTTGATTCGCCGACCACGCAGTTTCAGCTCGGATTTTCCATTCAATATCTTTCGTGTGCGACACACATCGCGCATTTCCAAGCGCACCCACCGCCGGGAATTCTGGAAGATCACCTACATTGTTTCAGGCAAATGCCAGATGCTCATCAATGGCGCGCTCTATCCGGTGTCACCGGGAACGCTCTATCTGGTTCATCCCGAGGATGAGACGACCTACATCCTGAAACCGGGGCAGTCAGTCACCGTCTACAATGTCCTGTTCCTGCCTAGGATGCTCGATTTCGGCCTGCGGGAGATGAACAACGACTTCTCCTTCTTCTCGATTTTCGCGCCGCATTTGAATGACACGTTGCGCCGCCAGCGGGAGCAGCTCTACATTCTGGATTCCAATCGTGAGATCGCCGCCATCTTTCCTCACCTGGAATCGGAATTCAAACAAGCCCGCTTCAATTACCAGATGGTGATCAAGATGGAGCTTCTCAAGCTTCTCGCGCTGATCATCCGTCTCGGCGCCCGCAAGCTCAAGGCCAACCGTAACGCCGGCATCGTCACCTACATCGATACGCTCATCGAGGAAAACTATGGCCGGGAATTAGACTACTCAGCCCTCGCGCGCGAGATCGGCGTCACCCAAAGTCATCTCTGCCGCCTCTATCAGCGCACGCGCGGCCAGAGCATCCGACAACATTTGCTCACCCGCCGCCTGCAGGTGGCCCGCGACAAATTGCTCTCGGAACCGACCCGCACTATCTCCGAAATCTGCTTTGCATGCGGTTTCAACGACCTCTCTTATTTCTACCGCGCATTTAAGAAAGCCACTCGATTTAACCCGGGTGATTTCCGGGAAAAGTTTGGACTTCATTGATCTTCATTAGGCGGTAAAACAAACAGAGACGCAGGAGCCAAGACATGGCAGCCCACCCGGTATACGATCATGCCCATACCCATGAACACTCTTCGCAATATCTGTCTCGAAGTCACCCTCAAACCCTTTCATGACCAGACTCCAGAAGGTCTGAAAGCCGTCTGCGACACGCTCTTCCGGCAATGGCTGCCGTTGATCGTCCATGGGGAAACCGTCGATGTGCTGTTGTGGGTCTCGGACGGTTCCGAAATTCTGGATTACAACCGGGACATGGAGGCCACATTCGAATGGTCCCGCTTCATCGGTTCGGCCAATCCCCACTCCGACGCGAAGGATGACTCGATCGCCAGCAAGCCCTTCTTCTATCGCGAAAATCCGCCTGAGTATCGCTACCGCGATTTGAAACGCTTGATCGATACACTGAAAACTTCCGCGCGTGAAATCTACAGCAAGCCCCTCCGCGTGGGTGCCATTTTCGATCCGGGTCCGGAATTCGCCAAGTCCACGTTTAAATACGAACGTCACCCGGAAATTTGCACGGGCAATCCCAGCGCTGGCGCCGGTTGCGGCAAAACCTTCATCTACTGCGCCGAACACCTCCATCAAGATACGCGCAGCTATGCTGGATATCCGTCCGGCATTCCCGAGGGTACGCCCTTCGGTGCGTTCCTCGGTCGGCAAGTGACCTGCTACTTCCAGGATCTGGGGTTCGACTTTCTCTGGCTTTCGAATGGATTGGGTTTCGGCAAGGACACGTGGGGCATTATCGGCTCCACCTTCGACAAAAAAAAATTCTCCGCCGATCGCGGCAACGAGGTGCGACAGGGCATCATGGAATTCTGGCGGGAGTTCCGTAGCGAATGCTCGGATATTCCGTTGCGCACGCGCGGTTCGAACTCCACCACGGGCATTGACATCGCCACCGATGCCGTGCCGCTCCGCGACATTTACTCGCAGATCTCCGACCTCGAAATTCCTCCAAACTCCCCCTGGGCCGCCATCACCGGTGACTTCGGCCTGGAGATGGCCGGCTGGATGTCCCGCGTGGCGGAAGTTCCCTCCGGCAAAAGCTATCTTTTCCGCTACTATATCCATGATCCTTGGTGGGCCTTCAGTCCGTGGTATCATCAATATCAACGCAAGGCGCACGATCTCTACCTACCTCTCGCGATGACGCGACTCAACGCGCATGGCAAGGCGTGCAGTCCGGAGAATCTCTCCATTCTCACCGTCGATAATTCCTATGGCGAAATGCCGCCCCAAGTTCCAGGCGAAGTCATCCCGGAATTGCTCTCCTGCTATGCCACGACTCCGGATGAAGCCGGACCGCTCGTGTGGCTCTATCCGTTCGACGAGTATCATGATCTGGCCTTCAACCAACAACGCTATGAGGAAGTCTTTTTCGGTGACTTGTTCATGCGCGACGCCATCAATCTGGGTTTCCCCCTCAACACCGTCGTCAGTACGGGCAACTTCCTGAGTTCGCGCCAACAAGGCGCCAACTATACGAAAAGCGTTATCGTTGTTCCAACTGCTGCGGCCGCCAATCCGAAAGTCCTTCGAGAACTCGAGACGCTGGTAGCGGCAGGTGGTCAAGTGCTGCTCTATGGACCGGTCACCGATCCGGCCTTGCGTAAACTTCTCTCGCAAAAATCCGCTCCCGCAATGGAAGGTGATTTGGAAATCGAGATCAACGGACAACGCTCCAAGGTCCGGCACAATGCCCTTCTCTCCGGCGGGGCGCTCGACCTACAAACCATCGAGGCGGATTCAGTTTCTACGTTGGCCACCTATGTGCAAGGTGCCGAACAACGCACCGCCGCCGTCTGCGTCGCGCGCCCGGAATGGAAGGGCGGTCAAATCATTTGGCTGCGAGGCACGAACTCCTTTGTGGTTGCCCCGAGCGGCTTTGATGTCTTCATGCTCGATGCTAAGGAATTCTATTATCCTGAGAATCTCATGCGCGAGGTGCTCCAGAAATTCGGCTACACCATTGATTTCGCGAAGCCCTCGCCGCAGCAGCTCAATCCGCGGCTCAATTTCCGTCGTCATGCCAATGCGCTTTATCTCTCCGCTTACAGTCCCGACATGACCGTGGGTGTGAAGCTACGCATGCCGGAAGGCGCTCCGGTCTTCATGCCCACGGAAACCATGATCGAAAAGGGCATCACCTCCTATCACCTCGGCAAGGCGGCCAATCTGGAATGTCGCGTATTCGTGGAGCAGGAAAAAGGTCTGCTAACGTGCCAGGATCGCGAACCGCGCGCGCCCCTGCTCAAACGCAAAGTGCAAGTGACCGGATTGGACCATGCCACGTTGCGGTTCCGGCCCGAAACCGGATTCGAACGCACCACTACATTCCTGCGCGAAAGCGATTCCGCCGTCTTGTCGCCCACCGTGCGCACCGACTTCGCAGGTACTGTCCTCGAACTCCGCGACCTTTCCGGGTCCGTCCAGATCTTCTGGTAAACACGTCCGCCGTCTCATCGATGGTTCGATGAGACGGCGAAGTGACTCTCCTGATTTATTTCGCGGGAAAGGCCTGCAGGATACCGTACAAGGCGGGATCTTTGTCCTTCGTGATGCCTCCGCCCCAATCGAGATATTCTGCCCGTCCCGAGCCGTTGTTATTATTCACAGCGAAGGAGATTCGTAGCGGCTTCGTGGGATCGTTGGCCAACGGATAGAGTTCCGACCAAGGAATGCGAATTTGATAACGCGTCGTTTCTCCCTCGCGCGTAATCTTTTGCTCCACAAATTTCGCCGGACCATTCGCTGCCGACCATTTTTGCGGAATATCACCGCGCGGATCCGCAGCCACCAGCTTCCAGATTTGCGGCCCGCTTTCTGTCAACGCAGAGACGAACTCGGTGTTACCGCCAAAGAAGCCGCTACCCTCACAATCGATGGCCAGTTGTAAACTGTCACCATTCCACCAGGCCGGTTGCGGTTCCTTCTGCACGTGCGTCTTGTCTTTGACTTCGACAACAAGATCCAATCCAGCATCGCTCGCGCCGACGGCCGCACGCACCGAGAATGACTCATCGTGGGCCACTGCGTTCAGCTTGGTCAACGCCCAGTCATTCTTCAACCAGCCCGACTCCGGCAACGTGGCAGGAGTCTCGACCGAGGTAAAGAGAGGACCGCGCGCATAAGTACCCTTCGGCACATTCGCGGCCGAGCGCGATTGCGCGCGTGGCGAGATGAGCAGATCCTGCTCGGGCGTTCTCGCGATCACATCGGCATTGACCGCCGTGAGGTAGTACACGCGATTCTCAACCAAGCGTGTCTTCCCATCCATGGCAATCGGCTTGCCTTCCCAATCCTTGAGGACAGACGCGGGCGTTGCCAGAGGCTTCACGAGGCTGACTGAGGGTGCAACCTTCTCTCCCCAAAAAGCCACCACTGGACCATTGTTGGTCTGCAGGGCCAGAGCAATGATGTTGTCCGCAAGTTTTAGTTCCTTAGTAAACGTGGCCTTGCGATTCACCGTATCGAGGAAATTCGCCAGCACAACGGCCGGTTGGCGTGGTTCGACGTAGGGTTGACGTCGGAATAGTCCGGAGCTGTGAACGAACCATTTGTTCTGGCTCGCATAGCCGAGCACTTCTTTTTCCACGAGATTTTTCAGTTCGAACATGATGATGCGACCCACGCCATGCTTCAGTTGGAAGAGCAGATCCTTCATCATCTTCATCGAGAGCGCCTGCTCCGAAAGCACCGGCGAGCTTTGATTATTCCCCTGCAGAATCGCATGCCATTCACCCTGAATCGCAGGCTTCGGCGCGACGCCATTCGACTTCTCGATGGCGCGGAATTTCTCCGCCGGCACGTTATAGCTGCCGTGCAGTGAGAGCACATCGAAGTAGTCGCCGCCGCCCTGCTGCAGCACCTTGTTGTAGAAAGCATGATAGGGAGCACGCGGCCCAAGTCCTCCAATCCACACTTGCGCTTCGGGTTGATTCTTTTTCACCGTCAGGGAACCAGCCTTCAGCATCGCGACGAAATTCTCCGTCGTATCCGACCAGAAGACACTGCCGCCGGGAATGCTCGGCTCGTTCCAGATCTCCCACAGACGAATGCGATCTTTATAGCGATTCACCGTCAGTGCGACAAAGTTCGTGAAGTCATTCATGTCTTTGGGCGCATAGGCATTGGCCTCGCGCACGCAGATATTGATCTTGTCCACTTTCTCCGGGAACGGCGACGCCCAGACTGGCGTATAAAGAAACTGCGCATTGATGACAAAACCAGCCTGCGTGTAGAGATCGACACATTTGTCGAGATGCTCCCAATGATACTCGCCCTTCACGGGCTCGATGGCCGCTTTTAAGTTGGTAAACATCGCTCCCCACGGCACAGTCAGGCGCACCAGATCAAAGCCCACGAACTTCGCAAGCTGCATGTCTTCCGGCGTCGGATGATCGTTGGCCAAACCGAATTGTCCCACCGCTTTCGCCGGAGGCGTCGACCCGACGGGCAGCACCGCGAAACCCTGACGCTCACGCTTGAAGATTTTCTTTTCCGTCGCGCCCGGAGCCTTCACTTCGAAATAGCGAGGCAGTTCCTTCTTCTCACCCGCGGTATTGCGATAGCTAAATTCCACCTCGTAAAAGCCCGGTTCCTTAGGAGACCACGTCCAGCCTTTGGTCTCCATCTCTTCGCGCTTCACAATCACCTGCGCCACGGCATCGTCGTTCGCATTGGTGATCGCTCCCACAACCGACACGAGATCTTCCGGTATCGGTCCGCCGCCGCTACGATAAGTTACCGTTTGTCCCAACTTCCACCAAGAACCGAGCGTGTCCGCCTGCAGATAATAAGGCTTCACCGCAGCCGGGGCGGCGGGCTCTGCCGCTCCGGCTCCATTCTGAAGCAGACAAAGGATCAGACCGCCCATGAGAAGAGTCTTTTTCATCATATGAGGTAGAAATAGAGGCTATTTTCCGATGAAGTTCAATTGACCGTACGTGGCAGGATCCTTGTCCTTCACGATACCATTACCCCATTCCAGGTATTCCGCGCGACCCGCTCCGTTGTTGTTATTCACCGCGAAAGACACCCGAATGGGTTTGGTCGCATCATACGCCATCGGATACAACTCTGCCCATGGGAAGCGCAGCTGATACAACGTGACGTCTCCCTCATGCGTGATTTTCGCCTCGGCAAACTTCGCCGGTCCATTCGCCGGCGACCACTTGCCAGGAATATCGCCACGAGGATCAGCCGCCGTCAGTTTCCACACTACCGAACCACTGTCAGTCAGCGCACAGACAAACTCCGTATTGCCACCAGCAAAACCCGAACCCTCGCAATCAAAGGCGAGCTGCAGGCTGTCGCCGCCCCACCAAGCCGGTTGCGGTTCTTTCTGAACGTGAGCTTTGTCCTTCACTTCCACGACGACATCGAGACCGTCTTCGGTGGCTCCCACCGCGGCACGCACCGAGAACGATTCTTCATGAGCACCTTGCTGAATTTTTCCAAGCTTCCAGTCCGTCGTAATCCACGCGTTTTCCGGAACGGTCAAAGCTCCACCCGGCGCAGCAAACAGTTTGCCGTTCACATACGACGCCTTTACCAGCGACTGAGCCGACCGGTTCGCCTTGCGAATGTAGACGAGCTTATCCGCCACAGCCGCCTTGCTCAGCGCCTCCGCACTGGGTGACAGCACGTAATAGATCTTCCTGGCTTCCAGTTCAGCGCCAGCCTTCATTGTCCGCCCTTCCCAGTCACGCACCTGTGAATCAGCCTGTAGAAATGGCTTGATGGACTTGGCCGGAATGGTGCCAGTTTCAGCCCAGAAAATAATGAGCGGACCGCGCGCCGTATCGAATTGCAGCGCCGTTGTTTCGTCGGAGAGTTTGAACTCTTTCACATAGGTCGCCTTGCGTCCAACCACTTCAATGTAATGGGCCAAAACCATCGCCGGTTGCCGGGGTTCAATCTGGGGATGATGCCGAAAAAATCCCGACGCATGTGTGAACCATTTGTTCTCGATCGCATAAGGCAGCGCTTCCTTTTCGGTGAGATTGATCATCTCAAAAGCAAGCACACGCGTCACACCCACCTTATGTTGGTAAAACAGATCCTTCATCATTTTGAAGGAAAGTGCCGTCTCCGCCAGAATCGGATCGGACTGCATATTCCCCTGCAAAATCGCATGCCATTCCGTCGACATGGCCGGCTTGGGCGCCAGCTTGTAACGAGCATCAATCTCACGGTAATCTTCCGGCGAATTCCATGCTCCGTGCAGAGAAAGCACATCCCAGTACTTGTCCATGCCCATCTTCAGTAGACGATTGTAAAAGGAATGATACGGCTTGCGCGGGCCCAGACCGCCGAGCGAAACGACCGCATCGGGTTGTGCGCGCTTGATCGCCTTGTAACCGGCTTCGAGAATCTTGGCGTAATTCTCCGTCGTATCCGACCAGTAGCAACTGCCGCCGGGAATGCTCGGCTCGTTCCAGATTTCCCAATGACTGATGCGGTCCTTGTACCGATTCACCACCACCTCGGCGAACTGTGCGTAGTCATCGATATTAACCGGCGCATAGGCGGTGGCTTCAACCACGCAAATATTCACGTTGCGTTTTTCGGGGAATGGAGACGCCCAGATTGGAGTGAAGGAAATCTGCCCCATGATTTGCAAGCCCGCTTTCGAGAGGAGATCCACATGCGGGTCCAGACGATCCCAATTGTACTGGCCCTTGGCTGGTTCGAGAGCCCGCTTCGGATCAGCATCACCCCAGTTCACCAACACCCGCGCGAAATCAAAACCCATCAATTTGGAAAGCAGCACCGCCTCAGGATTATTTTCATAATCGAAACCGTATTGGCCCGTCGGTGGCTTGGCTTCGAGAGGAGTTGGCATGACGACAAAACCCTGCCGTTCGCGCGTAAACGTCTTGGTCACCACGTTGCCCGCGCTATCGCGGCGGCGCACGTTATAGGGATGAACCAACGTTGTCTTGCCCCCCTTCTCACCAGCCAGAGCGGCAAATTCAACTTCATAATAACCGGGTGTTGTCGGTTTCCACTGCCAACCGTTATTTTCAAATTCCTCACGGGCCGACTTCACCCGGGTGATCTCATCCCCTTCTACATTCGTCAGGATACCTTCGACCTGAGTAGTACCCTCTGGCAACTTTCCTCCGCCCAATTTGAACTTCACGGTGTCTCCCACCTTCCACCAACCTACCGTCTTCGCCGGCTCAACATAACCGATTGTTCCCGTCTCGGCGGCTTGCCCTGCCAGAATTAACAGCCCTGCCCAAATACCAAAACTGATCCATTTTTTCATAGGTATACCGGTCGAAACCACTACTGATCGTTGATCCAGTTGGAAGAAGAATGAAAACCACCCGTCCATCACGCGCCGCACCAAGTGAAAACCCGGCGCGACGCCTCATCAAAATGACCGCACGCGAGATTCTCGCGTCCCGATCAGCTCACTGCGAATAGGTCACAGTGAAATCGGTCACCGTCTTCGCCTTCGGCTCCTGGCCGAAACCGCTGAAGCCCGCAAAAGCCGGTTCCACGGTAAAGTTTTTGCCCCCGATACTAACCTTTTCCATGACCGGCGATCCGTTGATCCATACGCTCACGGAATTATCCGCCTTGTCGAATTCCAGCTTGACCCGGTTCAGTCCATCCGGATTGAATTCCGGCATCTTGCCGCGCTTGATGCTCACCACCGACTTCGAAACAAAGTCGTTCGGATCAGGATCGCCCATGCAACCATAATTACCCGCTGTATCGACCGTCACAAATACGCCATTACCCCAAGGCGGCGAACCCAGCTTGGGATTACCAATCCCGATTGCCATCCAGTTGCCAGTGACCTTGCTCGGAACGGCGCGCAACTTGACTTCAACCGTGATGATCTTCGCCGTGGAAGGAACGGCAACACGCGCCATAAATGGCATCCCATCCGAAATCGCCACATAACCCGCATCTCCCTCACCCGCTAGAAGCACGTTCGCCGTAGCCTGCCAAGTCGCATCGCCCGACTCCGTCGCGGTTTTGTTCAGCGGCAACCCCGCCACACGTTCCTTCAATCCAAATTGGTCCTTGATTACCGTTTCCGCTTGAGTCGCACCCGCCATTGCCATTCCGGCGAGAAGCACGAGCAGGACTCGCGTCATTTTTTCACATTGTGTTTTCATTTTCCTCCAAATGCTTAGGGGTTGTTACTTTGATTGCGTGATGCGCTCTCAAAAAATCAATTACATCATTCGCACTTTAACACTTCGTTTATTATAATCAAACATTATTTGATCTTTCGCTGCACAAATGAAATCAAGATTTCTCTCTTTAGAAGTGAGGAAATTAATTGTCAAAGATTTTTTTTGCGTATTGGACATCGTTGTGGCAATAATTTCGTTCATAATAAACAAACAGAATTGACGGATTTTATGCCGCGTGTACTCACCCTCGATAAAAGCCTTTCGGTCTTGGAGTCTGTCTTTGCCTGCAAAGATGGCATCGGTACCCGGGCGCTGGCGCTTCAGTTGGATTTGAATGTGGCCACCGCCCATAACATCGCCCGCACCTTTTGCGTCCGTGGCTATTTGCGGCAAGATCCGCAGACCAAAGCATTCCACCCCGGTATTCGCCTCATGTTGCTGGGGCGGCACCCGTCCTACATCCGGTCCCTCACCCTGTCCGCCGCTGCCATCATTGATGACGTGGCCCGAACGTTGAATGAAAGCGTGCTACTTGCCTCGATGGATCATGGTCGTGTGATCAATCTCAAATACACGCCGAGCCGCCAAGCCTTGCGCGTACATGAATCCGAAGATATGAGCGACCATTCCTACGCAACCGCCGTCGGCAAGGTTTTGCTCGCGTCCATGAACGAGCACGAGCTCGACGCCTATCTCTTGAAAACGCCGCTGCAGCGTTTCACGCCACGCACCTTCTGCGATCCGCAGCGGCTCAAAGATGAATTGAAAAAAGTACAACTTCAGGGTTACGCCCAGACCCGCGACGAATTCAGCGAGGGGCTGAGCGCGGTCGCCATTCCCGTGCGCGATCCTTGGAAAACGGTCGTTGCCGCCATTGGCGCAAGCGCTCCCACGGTGCGCTTGCAGCGCGCCTCGCAAATCGAGGACATCCTGCGCCCGCTCCAGAAGGCCGCCGCCGACATCGAACAGCAATGGCAAGAAAACCAGCTGCCCCGCAAAAAGACTCCCCCCAAAACAAAAAACGCCTCCCCCGTTCGCGCCAAATGACTACTCTCGAAGTTCACTCCGATATTCCATTCGCAACGGCCCGTCACGAGCGCCTTGTAGGAGACCTTTACCTTCCTCCCAAGCGTGATGGCGCTCCCGTGGCGCTTGTCATCCACGGTGGCGGGTGGATGACCTCCGACAAATCGACACTCGCGCCGATCTGTCGCCTGCTGACGCAGCATGACATCGCGGCCTTCACCGTCAATTACCGCCGCATCGTTGAAGCGCCGTGGCCCGCCTGCTTGGAAGATTGCGTGAGCGCTTTTGATTTTCTCCGCAACCCGGACTTTCTCGCCAGGTACGGATTGCGCGCTCAATCCCTATTTGTCGTCGGCGCCTCCGCCGGTGGACACTTGGCCCTGATGACGGCACTTTCCCGCCCTCCTGGCCAGGTGGCAGGCATTCTCGCTGTCGCTCCGCCAACATGGCTTGAGGTCAATACGCCGTGCTGCGACAGCTATCTTTTTACCCCGCCGTTCTTCGCCACGTTTTTTGGCACGACCACGCCACCGGATGCGCAAACCCTGTACGCCGCCTCGCCGCTTTCCCTCGTCGACGCGAAGAGCCCACCACTCTGGCTCGTACATAGCCGCAACGATCTTCTCGTACCGCCCCGCCATTCCGAAGCATTGAGTCGGGTTTATCAAGAACACCAACGGCCTGTCAGATGCCACGACTTTGATGGTCCCGACACCGTACATGGCCTCTGGATCGACAATAATGCGCCGGACCGTGTCTTGACCCCACCCGCACAAGCAGCCCTTACAGAAGCCATCGTGGCGATGCGTCTGGACAAGCCCTAACGGGATCCCTTCGCTGCGGCCATTTTCGCTGCGAGCCGCTCGCCCATTTGGGCAAAGCCTTTGTCATTGGGATGCACCGGTGTGGAATCGAAAAGAGCGATGTCATGGTCGATCATTTCCGGTCCTTCGACGATGAAAAGATTCGGATCTTTGCGCGCCGCGACAATCTCCCGGGCCACTTGCCGGTAAGCTTCAAGCTCTGCGATCTGCGCCTTCGGATTCCAAGAAGGTGCCACCCATAATGAGGTGATGTAATAAATCGGCACCGTCGGTTGCTCGGCGCGGATGCCATCGAAAAAGGCCATCATGTTCGAACGGTAACGCTCCAGCGGAACGCCGCCCTGCCAATCATTGGCCCCCATGAAAACTGAGATCACATCCGCCTTGAGCGAAGCCACGACCTTGGCATCCGAGGGCGTCGAGGATCGACCGCCGAGTCCGAGATTAACGATCTGCCAACCGTTCTTTTGCGCCACGAGAAAAGCATAGCTCTTATCCACGGCGCTCGCAGTAAAACCGTGCGTGATGGAATCGCCGTAAGCCAAGTAGCGCTTGGAAGTTCGCATCGGCGCCGCCTCGAATTTCGCCTCGGGATTGACCTCTACCCCCTGAAAATCCACCGAATCGCCATACGGCAGAATTAATTCGTAATCGTGGAAACCCGTTGCACCGGAGGCGAGCGTCACCGTCACCATCTCGGGTTCGCGCTTTATTGCCGTGGCCTTCGTGCGAAAAGTCCATTCTGGCTTGTCCGCACCATCAATGCGATACACACCGATGCTGTTGCGCGCGCTGGCGGAGATATGAAACTCGTTATAATAAAGCAACGCCTTCACGCTGGTCGCATCGGTACGGAAACGAATCCGCGCTCCGGGATTATCCCAACGATACCCCTTGCCGCCCATTTCAAGAATGCGATCGAAGCGCGCCATCTTCACCGCAGCATCCGCCGGTGATGGCACCAGCTCCATCCGCACATAATCGGAGTAACCGATTTGCGGATCATCGGCAGCCACCCGCTTGGAAGCGTCTTGAGCCTGCCCAAGACTGAATAGAACGAGCGCTCCGATTACGCCACGGAAAACACTCCGCAATAACAGTTGCAATTCTTTATTAATCATATATTTATATCACTAGGCAAATATTCGTTTATTAAATACGAACAAATTTGCTATCACTATTACCATGCCTAAAGTTCTGAGTTTGGATAAGAGCCTGACCGTGCTGGAAGCCATCTTCCAACACCGCGACGGCATTGGCACGCGCGCGCTGGCAGCCCAATTGAAATTGAATGTGGCAAGCGTCCACAACATCGCCCAGACTTTTTGCAAACGCGGTTATCTGCGACAAGACCCGGACAGCAAGGTCTTTTACCCCGGCATTCGCCTGCTCCTGCTCGGGCGGCACCCCTCCTACATTCGCTCGCTCTCCCTGTCGGCCTCCGCCATCGTGGATGACGTCGCCCGCAAACTGAACGAAAGCGTCATGCTCGCCTCGATGGATCATGGCCGTGTTCTCAATTTGAAGTATGTGCCCAGTCGTCAGGCGTTGCGTGTTCAGGAATCCGAAGACATGAGCCAGCACGCTTACTGTACCGCTGTAGGCAAGATTTTGCTGACCTCGATGACTGAGACAGAGTTTTCCATCTACCTGCACGAAGTTCATTTTCAAAGCTTCACGCCGCATACCATCACAACGGCAGAACGGCTGCGGCAGGAAGTACAGACCGTGCGTGAAAAGGGTTACGCGCAAACGCGTGATGAATTCTGCGAAGGCATCAGCGCCGTCGCCGTACCAATCTACGATCCATGGGGCACCATCGTGGCGGGCATCGGTGCCAGTGCGCCGACTGTGCGCATGGACCATGAAGACTTTGCGATCACGTTGGATGAATTGCGCCGCGCTGCCACTCAAATCGAAGAACAGTGGAAAGCTTCCCATCAGGAACGCACTCCACGCAAAGTATCCCGTCCCCGAAAGGCAGTCCTCGAAACTCCAGAGGATTCCTCCGCGACAGAGAGAACTACTCTTGCCCCTTCCACCGCGTCAAACGAGGGCAGCGTCTCACCGGAACAAACGTAAGCTCGCGCCAGCATTCGAATTAATCCGGCAAAAGAAGCTGCGCCTTATTCTTGTCAAATTCCTTACGCGGAATCGACTCCGTGTGACCATCCGCGAATAGGCAGATCACTCCGTTCATTCCCCGGTCACTGGGGAATTGCGAAGCGCTGCCGTAGACGTAGAAGTTCGAATCGAGATACCACGAACCCGCTTCCTTGCCGTTAAAGATCATTCCCGCCGCTAAAATGGTCACAATCGACGTTGGCCGACCCACGGCATTCATCGACTTTCTCCCCTTGGGATTAGCTGGATCAGTGCCGGGATTAATGAAAAGCGCATTGTTACAGGCGTAATCCCCCAGCGACTGATGATGCCAATCCTTCAAAAGCGGATCCATCAGGACATCGCTTTGATAGATCGCGTTTCCACGCACATCCTTCCACCCTCCATAATGCGCCTTGGGCAGGTAAGGCAATATTGTCTGCGACCAGTAATTGCTCTTGAAGTCGCCGGAGGACTGATGCGGAAGCTGATTGTCATTCTCCGCCAGATAACTCGCCAGCCCCACGCCGAGCGCCCGCAGATTATTGACACTCTTGGCCTGCTGCGATTTCTTGAATGCCTGATTCATCTGAGGCAGCCCCAGCGCGGCCAGCACCGCGATGATGGCCACCACCACCAGCATTTCGATCAAGGTGAAACAGCGTGAAGCTGCGTGACACCGCAAGTACAGGAACGCCTTGGAAAGATTCATCATGCGCGTTATCTCGCTCCGAAATTCCAATTGCGAAGTCACTCCCGCCCCCTCTCAGACAAGGGCGCGGGAAAGAAAAATCAATATTTGCGACGCATCTGACGACCGCACAGCAGGAGCAATCCGCCCGCCATCAGTGCCATCGCTGTCGGCTCGGGAATCGCCTCGTAGACATAATTATCCACCGCGTAAGGAGTGAGAGGCGTGGATCCACCCCACGGCCCAATGAAGGAAGCTGAGGAAAGGCCGCCCGTGGCATTAGGAGTACCCCACGTATAAGATAAGTTCGCATAGGTCGTCATGGTGCCGCCCGCAACACCATAAGAGAGATCATAGCTGACTCCCGAACTCGTAAAGTTATTTACCGTCAGCGAAAAGGAATAGACACTCGGATTGGAAAAAGCATTTGTGCTCGTATTGAAACCTCCCGCCGTCGTAATACCCGTGCCAACGGACACCCACGCCGATCCGTTATAAAAATTAACGCTCGCCGTGTTGGCCCCCGTGGAAATGATCGCCATATTGATCAAGGGATTTCCAACGTTCGAAGCCTGACTCAAGTAAAGTTGAGCAAGTCGGTTAGTTGCAGCTGCGCTCGATACCTCCAAATCAAAGGAAAGCTTGTAGGACGTGAGCTGGGTCGCCGTCGTTGAATAGACCTGAGTCAAGCTACCGCTGCTCGTAGCCGACGTTCCCGGCACCACCAAGGCGGCGTAAGTAGATCCAGCCGTCAAGCCCGCAATTTGCGTCACACCAACGGACGCCGTGGTCACCGACCAACCCGTCGGCGTGCCTGCCGGCGGCACCCCCGTACCAGTTAAGGCGCCCCAATTTTCAAAACCGCCGTTAACAGTTTGCGCTTGAGCATCCGCTCCTAAGGCCAAGACGCCAATAAGAGCAAGTGCGAGGTAAGTTTTCGATGTCGTTGCCATAATTTTTAGGTAATGATTGGTTTTCGCCGGTGGCTATCTATCGTTTAATAATAGAGAACAATTGAAAGTATCGCTCACATTACTCAAAATGTCAACGAAATTGCAGTCAAAATAACGCATTAAGGCTGTATTTTACGCCATCGATTCTAAATTATCGTTTATCCATAGTTAACACTATCCCACTGAAACAAGCGCATTTTGACGCCGGCAGCGCCATTTCGGTAAAATTCCCAATGCAATCATTAATGCCTTAACGAGAGAAGAACGCAGCAGGCGGTACCATTGACAATCCCCTACGATATTCGAAGCCCGCCAGACCTGGGCTCGAAACACCCTATACGACACAAACGAGGACCCCAATCAAAACAGTTGATTACTTAAATAACGACACACTTTAAACATGGTATTTTAAATTAGAGTTTAATTATAGAGAACGATATTGCCTCGATCATCCTGAGCCTACTTATCACATTTGCTCCCTGAATTGCCACACTCCCTTATTCTTTTTCTATTAATTCTGAGCAACTTAGATCTTATGTAACGAAATTATCTTTGACAATTTTTTGGCGTTAACCTAAATAAATACTTTCGGAAGGTTAAAAGTAAAAATAACCGTTCTATTATAATAAACATAATAGATCCCCCTCCCCAACCTCTTTGTTCTGTCAGACAGAAACCTCGGTCAACCCTCATCCACCTAAAAATCATGCAAATCCTCCACTGTTTGCGGAAGCCTTTGCGCTTCTTCATCACCGTTGCGTGCATCGCTGCATTGACTCCATCGGTTCATGCCCTCACAACGTTGTTTACCGATAGCTTCACCGGCACTTCCAGTACGCCGGTCAATTGGATCTACGGGAGTAATTCCGTTTCGCAGCCTGTCGGTACAGGCGACACCTTCGCGGTGAATACGAGCAGTTCGGCCCTCACCCTAGTCGATGTGTCCCCCTTCGGGACGTATGCCGCACCAATTATCTTCCACACCACACCGCCGCTGAATTTTCGTGCCACAGGCGATAAGATCATTCAGCTCAACGCCGACATCACGATTAACAACAACACGCCGGATTACCGGATCGGGCTCTGCGACAATTCCAATGCGACTTATTACACCCACACGAATTACGTGGCGCTACGAATCTTCCCCGGCCAGACCTCCAACAACGTGGCGATTATTACGAGCAACAGCGTGTCGACGGTGATCACCAATACATCGTTCTCGACTGCGCAAGCCAACCTCACCGGCACTCATACTTTCGCGTTGCAGATCGATTACTCGGCCAGCACGCTCACACCGACGATTCGAGCCTATTCGAATGGGACGTTTTTGGGACAGGTGACCATCACCGCGAATGAAGGCATTCACCCAAACCCGACTGGCTCCACCCAAGCAACGGCCATCCGCGTCATGGCTCAGTGCAATTCCGGTGGATCGTCCGGCGGCAATTTCACCATCGATAATGTCACGGTAACCTCCTTCTCGCCTGGTACGATTCTCCTCGGGCAATTGCAAGGGAGCACCTCGGTGAATCGCCTCATCTTCGGCCATAATCTGGAAGCCGCCTACAACGGCACCTCGCCAGACGCCTCCCCCGACGGCATCAAGACCGGCGGCGGCGTCTGGGATCCCACCACGGCCACGACGTCTCCGGCGATTTTGTCGCGGATCAATGATTACGGCGTCAAATCGCTCCGATACCCCGGCGGCTGCGAAGCTCATACGTACAATTGGAAACAATCCGTCGGGCCAATCGCCTCCCGTGGCAGCACGAATTGGGCCTTCGGGCTCGACGAATTCCTCAAGCTCTGTGCACAGCTTGGGGCGGAGCCGATCATCACCTTGAGCGACTTCGCCCTGCCGGCGGATCAGATGCCGCAGAATCTCGCTGACCTCGTCGAATACCTGAATGCTCCCGCGACCGCCGCCCATCCGTGGGCGCTGCAACGTTCCGCCAATGGCCACCCCGCGCCCTATGGCGTGAAATATTTCGAACTCGGGAATGAATCGATGCACGGCAACCACCTCACTGGCAGCGCCCAGCGGGTTTATACCGCCGCGCAATACGCCGACTATGCCACGAAAAGCATCTGGGCCATGCGCGCGGTCGATCCCACCATTCAGGCTGGGCTCGTCATGTGGCCGGGCGGTGCGCAGGACGTCTATTGCCAATGGAACACCACCGTTCTGCAACTCGCCGGTTCCGCCGCCGACTTCGCCGTGCTCCACATTTACGCTCCCCGCTACGCCTCAGGCGACAAGGCTCCTTTTTCTGAAAGCAATCTCATGCAGGCCTGCATGGCCGTCGGCGAACAGATCGCCGCTCACCTGCAGGAGTACCATGACATGATCACGGAAACGACTGGCCGTGACCTGCCTCTCGCCGTCACGGAGTACAATGCGAGCTTTGCCAACAGTGACGCCGGAGTGCCTCCTTATCGATTCAGTTTCGGCACCGCGCTGGAATGCGCCGACATGATGCGGATCTTTCTCAATCCGGAAAACGGCATCATCACGGCGAACTACTGGCAGTTGATCAACGGCTACTGGGGTTCCATGCAAGTGAGTGCGCGTCCCGCCGTTGAGCCGATCACCGAAAAAGCCATCTACCCGCTCTTCAAACTCTGGGGTCAACATTTTGGCGCGAATTTAATGAACGTCAGTGTCTCCGGCCCTCGATCCGATTTCGGCGGCGAACGCCGCACCTATCCCGCCCAAGGCGATACCTATCAGCCCGAAACTTTTCTCACCACCACCGACCTCACGCCGCTGATCAATAACAACCTGCCCAATCTCAACAAGAGCACCATTCCCACCGTTACCGCCAGCATGACCACGGGCTCCTCGGCGGGCAGCATTCTCCAGGTCAACCTCACCAATTTTACCGGCAACAATTATCCCTGCCTCGCGACAGTCAATGCTCCCACCTCGGCCAACGGCGCCCCCTGCACGTATGCGCTCTCCTACGAAGGCCGCTTCACCCAGACCTCCAGTGATTCCCTTTTGCTTGATCTGCTCCTGGAAGATTCCCGCGACTGGACCAGTAGCATGGTCAGTGCGGTCGTGGGCTCGGTCAGCACACCGACTTGGACCACGTATCAGGGCGAAATGAATGGGCTGCCTGATACAACGGGCATCGCCACCCTGCTCTCCATGCCGGCAGGATCCAAGACCATCTCCGGTCAGCTCGAAATCCGCAACGCGAAGCTCGACATCTACAAGCAGCCTATTTTTCCAGCGTACAATTTAATTACCTCTGCAGCGAGCGTCTCCACCGATGGACATACCGTCTACATGATCGTTTTTAACAAGAGCAATCTCCATATTCCGATGACCGTCAACTTCAATGGTTTCACCGGAATCTCCGCCCGCCGCTGGGAAGTGAATGGACCGAACCTGGCCAGCACCACCGGCGTCAGCGAAGTCGTCAGCAACGCCAATCTCCCTCTCAGCGGAGGCACCAGCGCTCAACATATCTTCCCCGCGCATTCGATGACTGCGATTGAATTCACCCGCTAGCCGGATGAATGCCTTGAGGTCATTCCACTTTTTAGCACCAAACCAACCCATCCGGAAACCCTACCTATGAAAACCACCCAGCGGCTTCGTCGTTTCTGTTGCTTCATCCTGATGTTTCTCAGTTTGTTTCTGACCGGTCTCCACACCGTCAACGCGCTCACGACTCTTTTTAGCGACGATTTTACAGGGCAATCCGGCTCCCCCACTAATTGGTACTATGGCAATAATCAGGTCAATCAAGCCGTGGGAACGGGAGACACTTTCGCGGTCAATTCCAACAGCACCGCGTTGCGCTTTACGGACGTCGCCCCCTTTGGCACCTATTCCGTACCGATTGTTTTTCACAGTGTTCCCGCCTGCAATTTCAAGGCCACGGGGGCGAAGATCCTGCAACTCAGTTGCGACATCACGGTGACGAGTAATGCTCCGGATTATCGCATCGGATTGTTTGACTCCACGACGTCTGCCTACATCACTCATTGCAATTACGTCGCTTTGCGCATCTTCCCCGGTTTATCGAGCAACAACGTGTCGATCATCACCAGTAACAGCGCCTCCACGGTGGTCACCAACACCTCGTTCTCCACGGCACAGGCGAATCTGACTGGCACGCATAACTTCACCCTGCAAATCGATTACACCGTCAGCACACTCACCCCCACGATACGGGCTTACGTCAACGGCATCTTTATCGGTCAAGTCCTCACCACTGCGAACGAAGGCATTCATCCCGCCGCCAGCGGTCCGACCCAAGGCACCGCCATTCGCGTCATGGCCCAGTGCATGTCCACCGCGAGTTCCGGAGGAAATTTCGCCTTGGATAATGTCAAGATCACCGCCGATACACCCATTCTCGCAAACGGAAACTTTGAAACCTGGACCGGTGTGGCAGGCACTCCTCCCACCGGCACCGCTTCCAGTTGGGGTGGTTCGCCCAATACCATCATACAGGCGCCGGGACTGGTCTCCGGTTCCAGCTACTCCGGCATCATCAATAACGCCCAACCTTACTGGCAGGGTATCTACGCCAATAATCCCAGCAGCTATGTCGTAAGTCAGGTGATCGCCATCAACGCCAGCTCCGCCACCGCCCCCATGCAGTTTTCCATTCTCCAAATGGGCCCCGGCAATAACTTTAGTACACGACATTCCTTCATCACCACCCGATTCATCCAAGGCAGCACCTCCGGAAAATTCACGCTGCAAGTACAGAACGGCGGCGCCTGGCAAACACTCATCACCGACGCGGTCGACGCATCCACGTACGTCAGCGCCTCCAATACCTTCTCCACGCTCAATCCCTACAATCTGATCATTGCCTACAACAGCGCCTCCAATACTTACGCACTGTCCATTGGAAAAGTGGGAGCCAAACTCATCACCAAGAGTAACCTCTCCTACTTTGCCGAAGCCAACAACGGTCAACCGCTCGCGCTGCTCTACTACTACGGAGGTGGCGCCGCCAACAGCTTCGCCATCGACAACGTTTCCATCGAACCGCTTAGCGTTGTTCAACCCTCTTCGACCTCCCTGCTCGATAACCGCTTCCTTGGCTTCGGGGCCGAGTGGGACACCTATAGCTATCCCAACATCGGCATCAATGCCACCGATCTGGCGCTGATGCAAAGCCGTGTCAACTGGATGAAAATGCCCATCGTTCGCATCAGTATGCAGGCCGCCTATTGCTACCTCGGCAGCGGTTCCTACAACTGGAGCACCGCCAGCATGTCCTCTCTCTACGGCGTGCTCGACTATTGCCAGGCCAACAACATCACCGTCGTTCTGACAGAATGGGCCGCCAAATGCTCGTGGATCACCACGCCGGATGTGAACCGTTGCGACGACGCAATCTACGCCACGATCATCGGCACATACATGGACTACTTGATCAACACGAAAGGCTACAGCTGCATCAAGTATTTCATCTTCCAAAACGAACCGGAGAATTACATCCCCACCTACACGCCCAACCTAGTCACATGGCTGCAAGGCTATGCCAACGTCTACGCTGAACTCGAAAGTCGCGGCCTGCTCAACGCCGTCTCCATGAGCGGCCCCGATCAGTCCGGCTCCATCACCAATCTCCCGTTGTGTCTATCGAACTCCACGTTGTTTGGCGGATACGACCTGCACTACTACGCGCCGCTCAATCCCTCAACCAGCGTCAGTGCCCTGCTCACCTCCCCGGACATTAGAACCTACTTCAAGACCGCATGGAACCAGGTACGCCAATCCGATCCCACGACCACCAAGCCCTTGATGGTGGCCGAAGCGGGTTTCTGGGGCACCAATCCAAACAACGGCCAAACCACCGGTTCGCTCAACAACCCATTCGTCAATGACTGGGAATTCGGCTACAACATGGCCTACTACGCCTACCAGTCCATCAACGCCGGATCGCACTCCGTTCTGGCTTGGGCGCTCGACGATAACGAATATGCCACATCCACCTTCGGCATGTGGAGTTCGAAAGCGACGGGTTTCGTCACTCGCCCATGGTTCTACACCTGGGCGCTGCTCAGCCGCTCATTCCCGGCCGGGGCCACCTTCACCCAGATCGACGCCCCTGTCTCCACCGTGAAGATCCTTGCCGCAAGCTACCCCTCGGGAGGTGTCACAAAATGGTCCTTCATGGTCATTAACACCGGCAGCACCCCTGCGACCTTTGCGCTGCAAGTGCCCAACGCCACCAACTTCAGTGCCGCGCGTTACCTCTACGGACAAAACGATCGCACGGTGGATGCCAACAGTCTGCCCACACCCCTCGAAACCTATACTGCAACCCTCAACTCGGGAGTGCCTCTCACGTTCCCGGCGCAAACGGTGACTTTCCTCTGCCCGCCCTAGGAATGCCATTATCCTAATATCGCCCAATCAAATCCCCCTCTCTTCCACGATTGCGATGAGAGGGGATTTTTTCTAGCAGGATATCCTAGAAAATTATGGAGCTGGTGAAACCGGGCGCAGGACTGATGTGCGGATCATCACCGGCCCAAGCACTCCGGAAGGCAGCAGGGCGTCGTCCTTCTTGTAAAATCGCCATGAGGTAAATGTAAAACGTCCGGTTGGACTCGGCTTCCCATCCGTCACCCATGCGGGCCATTGCTTCAACCATTCCTTCTCGCGCGGCGAATCGTCCGGCAACTGTTCGTCACCGATCATTCGGTTGGGCCAAAGATTCGTCGCGGTGATTTCCAAATCGTTTTTCCCGGGTTTCACTGCGCTACTAATCTCAACCGTATACGGCCGCTTCCACAACACGCCCAGATCTTTTCCATTCACTTTGACCCCGGCCAGCACTTCCACGCGCCCCAGATCCAGGTACACTTTCTTCCCCGCACCCAACATCGCTGGCGGCACGTCGAACGTCTTATGATACGTCGCGGTGCCGGAAAAATATTTCACTCCGGAATCCGGATGATCACTCCATGAGATCAGCTTCTCCAGAGTCACTTTTTCCGACGCACCCAGTTTCGGCGGGAAAGTCAACTCCCACGGTCCGGTCAAATCCAGCGGTGCTGGCATCGCCGACACTTCGGTCTTGGCAGTCCTGCCCTCCGTGAATCGAACCTCGTAACGTCCCGGCACCCATGCCTCAAGATGCACCTTGCCATCGGTCATGCCCAATTGCGCGTCGGGAAAACTGGAGGCCGGATTAGAAACACCCTCGACGCGACTGAGCGCCGCCGGATGTTCCGTCGCCGGAGCTGGACGAAAAACCACAAAGAGCGAACCGAATGGATCGAACCGCAACGGCACGCGAATTCGCCCGGCGATTTCCTCATAGGCGGCGACCGGAATTATCTTTCCAGTCTCGGCATCCCAGAGTTCCGGCACTTTTCCGAACACGCGGAACGTCACCTCGGTCTGGAGCGTTTCATCCTTGCCGTTTGCCAGAAAATAAATATCGCGCCCGCCCACCGCTCGATGCGTCCACGTCAGTCGAGCTCCCTTCTCTTTCACCTCGAAATCCGGCGGCAATTGCAGGCTCAAAAACACTTCCTGCAACGATTTTACCTCACGAATCTTGCCCGCACCCCACAATGCTCCAGCCAATTGGTTCACCACTTCATCGCTTCCCGGATAACCAACCAAGCTCGGAGACTGTTCCGGTTTTGGGCCCACAATGATCGCGCCCGCTGTGGCCAACTCATCCAGCTTGCGCAGCAAGACCGGAGTCATCGTCTTGCCCGGCGGCAACACCAAGACGCGATAGCTCATGCCATCCGGCAGCACGAGGCGACCGTCCTTGACCTTCAGGCGATTCAACACCACATCCGCATTCACGAAGTCGAAGTTGTACCCGTCTGACAGCGGCAGATTCCACATGTACTTGGGCGCATTCGGCGACGTCCCCTCGCCCGCGAAATACAGAATATCGGCCACGAATAATCCCTGCCGCAGCATGTGTTGGCATCGCGCGAGATAATCAATCCAGCCGCCGCTCTGCTCCCACCACGTGTTCGTCCGCTCCATGTGTGAACCGAATGGCCCAAGCGACAATCCCGGTAGGCGATTCAACGGCTGATGCACGAACCGGTGCAACTCGAAATAATTGATTCCATTGGCAAAGGCAGTATCGGCGCACGGCTTCAAATACCGAGGATGATCCGTCCACTTGGAACGCGAGGTCAACGCCTCGGCCCCCGCGATTTGCTTCCCGTACGTGTGCGCCACCGACGCGATCATGCGCAGGTTCGGTTTGATTGCCGACATATCGGGTGCCCAGAATTCACCCATGATGATATCCGCGCCGCGCCCGGCCCGTAGATCCTCAAAGGGGCCGTTGCCGTACGGTTCACTCGCTAGCTTGACTCCCGATTTCCGCGCCATCTCGCCGAAATAATCGTAGTAATTTTCCGCCATCAAATCAGCCACGGTCCGACGGAAGTCCCAGAGAAAGCGATCCGTCTGATCCGCTCCCGCCACCACGCGTCCGGTCAAGGTCGGCAGCCACGTCACCAGATCATAACCGCGCCGCTTGCTGAATTCCGCCCGCATTTTCGGCGTCCAGTTTTGCGAACCGACTTCATAGCTGTCGATGAGCACCTCATTGACCGTCTGCCCCCAGAGCGGACCGAGCTTCTGCGCCATCTTTTCCATGAACGCCGCCCAATGGACTTTCGCTGCCTCGCGACTGAGCTTATCGATCTCCAGACCGGAGCCACCCGCAGGCGCTGGATGATTATTGCGAGCAATCGTGGTATAGCCGACACGCAAAATTGTCCAATCCCCGGAGGGCGATTCCCAGTTCAACTTTCCCTGTGCATTCATCCGGTCGGTGAGATCGATGATCTGCTGCGGATCGATCACCTGGTCCGCCGGAATGTCGGACCACATCGGCTGAAGTTGATCCACCCGTTCAAAGAACGCCTTGCCTGCCAGATCATTGATCATGAGTCGTGGTGAGAGATTCACTTCCGCCAGAGATAGCGTCGGCCAGCGTAGCCCCGACTTGGTAAAGACCAGTCGGAAAAATCTCGCCGTCGATTCTTTCACCGCATACCGATGCCAGGCGAGCATTCCGGGCACGCCCGGTTGAAGATAGCGCCCAACGGAAAACGTACCAACCGTGTTAAAACGAACGCCGTCCTCAGAGCTTTGAATCTCACCGCCACACTCGTCGGTTTCGTTCGCCGGAAGCAGTGTCAGCGAACGGACCATGTATGGTTGCTCGAATTCCCACTGAATGTATTGCGGCTTATCCTTCGCCGGGATCGGTAGCGTGCTGCGGGTTTTATAGTCGCCGTCGGAAAGAGCCTCCCACTTGAAGTCGGGAATGCTCGCGCTGATCTTGGGCGCGGCCTCGCTCATCTTCACCGTCTCGGCCGAAGGCGTGGGAAATGCCACCACGGCGATGTCGCGATAGAAATTCAACGTGGTTGGCGGTTGCGGCAGCGTGAGGGAAATCAAACCACCCCCGCGAGCCACCACTTCGCTCGTCACGACAATCTTCATCCCGTGCTCGGGAGTGATCCACGGTCCGCCACTGCTCGACCAACCGGGGCAATTCGCCGTGCCCATCGTCAACCCGAGCCGGTTTGCTTCCTGCACCGCAAAAAGCGTCATGTTCCACCACGGCTCGCTCAGAAAAGTCACCGAACCCGCAGGACATTGCTGGTCTACATTGAAGAGCGTCACACCCCGAATTCCCACCCGCTTCATCGCCTCGAGATCGGCAGTAATGCCCTCCTTCGAGATGTTGCCATTCATCCAATGCCACCACGTATGCGGCCGTGACGCATCCGGTGGCGCGGCAAATTCCGTGACAAGCTTGTCCTGCGCCGAAATCGATGACAGCCCCACGAACCCACCGAGACAAAGTACACCGAGCAAACGGTAAATCATAAATTTTCCAATCATGGCCCCAAAAAATCGTATCTCTCAAGCATGGAGAATACGTCGGAAGAATACCTTTAAATTTGCGCCAGAAACCAGCACTATCGCGCCAGCGGACGGGATTAGCGACTCGACGCTCGCAGCACTCCGTAGAACGCGGGATTCCGTTGCCCTTCGATTCCTCCAGCCCATTCCCGGCAGCTTTCCCGCTCGGTGCCATTATTGTTATTCACCACGAGCGCAAACCGCAATTGCCTCTCGGGTTTGTAGATCAGGGGATAAAGCTCGCTCCACGGCAGGCGAATACGATAAATCGTGTGACCGTTCTCGCGGCGTATCGCAAACTCCCCATTCGCTACCGGCGCGTCGGCGGGTGTCCACTTGGCAGGCAAATCGCCCCCAACCTGAGCCGCTGCCGACTTCCACAAAACCGGTCCGCTGGGCGTGAGTGCCGCAATGAAGTCAGTACTGCCCACGGTCCGGCCCGAACCGTCGCAATCGAAGGAGAACTGGATACTGTCGCCCTTGCCGAAGGCGGGAGACGTTTCGTTCTGCACATGCTTGGCATCGGTCACATCGACCACCAAATCGATCCCCTGCTCGGTGGAACCGATCACGAAAGTGGAATTGAAATCAGGCGCTTTGACCGCGCCCGGCGCTAAAGTCTGCACGTTCCAATTGGCATCGTTCCAAACCAGCTTCTGACGAATGTCACTGCCCGCAGCGGAGTCAAAAACCGTGCCGAGATTCACCACGCCCGCGATGAGATTCGCCGCCATGTTCGCCCGGTTATTGCGCGGCGAGGTCAGCACTTCCGCTTTCGTCAACGACGGCCAGAGCGCGTCCGGGGCTCCACTCAGATAGTAGAAGTGATCCGGACTCAGTGGCGTCTCGCCCGTCGTCGGAACCGTTCTTCCCTCCCAATCATGAAGCTGCGCGGAGGAACCCAGACCTTTCGGAAACAAGGCCTTCACCGTGGTCGGTTTCTCCAACCAGATCACCAGTTGCTTGCCGATGGCGGTGTCAATGAGCACCCCCGCCGCTCCGGAGCCAAGATCGTACTCATTGATGTAACCGGTCACGCGATTGCCCACCTGAGCGAGGAAGAATTGATAGATCGCGGCGGCCAATCGCGGCTCAATGCGCGGTTTCGAGCGGAAAATGCCGTAGGTCTGGCTGAACTGATGAGCCTTCTTGAAGAAGTCTGTCGTCTCAACCTCAGCGTTGCCGTTGGTGAGCGTAAAGAAAATGGAACGCACCACGCCGCGCTTAAACTGGTAAAGCTGGTCGAGCATCATCCGTTTGGATAACTCGCGCTCGGAGGGATGCGGCCCGGTCTCACTGATGTTGTGCAAAATCGCGTGCCACTCGGACATGATCGCGGGCCGGTGAGGCGCTTTGTAGACATCATCGATCGCATAGAAATATTCCGGAGAATTCCACGTGCCATGTAGCGAAAGAATATCGAACGAATCCGATGCGCCGAGCTTCTGTATCTGGTTATAGAATTCAAAATACGACGTGCGCGGTCCCAATCCCCCAAGCCACACCTCGGCCTCGGGCTGCACTTCCTTCACCGCCTTGTAACCCGCTTTCAGCAGCCGCGTATAATTCTCCGCGGTGTCATACCAAAAGATGCTCTGTCCTGGAATATTCGGCTCGTTCCAGATCTCCCAGACCTTGATGCGATCCTTGTACCGCTTTACCGCTTCGCGCACGAAATTCGAGAAGTCGTCCATGTCCTTCGGCGCGTACATCAGCGCCTCGCGAGTGCCGATGTTGATCTTGTCAAACTTCTCGGGGCAGGGCGATGCCCACAATGGCGTGGAAAGAAATTGCGCCGCCATGGAGAACCCGTCTTTCCTCAAGGCCTCGACAATCGGATCGAAATGTTCCCAGTGAAACTCCCCCTTCTTCGGCTCCACCGCCATTTTCTCATTCGTGAATTGCGCGCCCCACGGGATCGCCTGAATGAACGCGAAATCAAAGCCGATCAATTTCACCAGCTTGAGCACCTTCGGACTCAGCCCGCACGAAAAACCAAATTGCGCCCGCGCAAAGTCTGGCTTCGGCTGACGCGCCGCGATGACAAACTGGTACCGGTCGTGCGCGAACTCCCCGATCTTGCCATCCTTCAGCTTAACCGTGAAATGACTCGGCAGCACCGTGGCCGACTCCGCTTCCGTCGCCGCTCCGGCGAATTCCACTTCGTAGAAACCCGGTTGCTCTGGTTTCCAAGACCAGCCTTCATCCAGAAACGGTTGCCGCGCCAGCTTGTCACGGCGCACTTCCTTGCCGCTGGAATCGAACACCGTCGCGGTGAAAACAGTCATCGACGCGGGAACTTCCACCAGAATTGGTTTGAAGGAAACCGTCTCGCCGAGACTCCACCACGCGGCATAGCGATCCGGCAACAAGGTGACGTCCCCCTCCACTGCCAGCGTCGAATCCGATAATACCGCCCCCAAACAGAAGGCGATCAGAATAAGCAACCGTCCCATCGTCGACAGTGGAGAGTGCGACATGGCGGAGGCTCGTGGATTACTTCAGCGTGACCGTAAAATCCGTTAATAATGGAGTATTGGATTGTAGGGCCCATCCGGAGAAACCCAACGATTCCAGCACCGGGGTAAAGCCCGTTTTTTCAAGCGCGAAACGATTGACCACTTCCTCATCGTTCACCCAGGCGCTCACCGTACCGCTGCTGACATCGTATTCGAGCGCCATCTTGTTCATCCCGTCCGCTTTGAACGATTTGATCATGGCGCTCTTTATCCCTTTCACCCCTAGCCCCTTGTTCGGATCCACGCCATCATTCAGCTCCGGATGGTAATAAACAGCCGCGCGCCCCTTAACATCCAGCGAGAGATAAATTCCCGACAACCAGTTAATATTGAAGCCTACCGGTTTGCCCATGCCGATCATGACAAAACCTATCCTATCCGCATCTCCGGACGGCATCGGATGCGCATCAGCTTCAATGCGGATGACCTTGTTGTTGGCCGGAATTTTCAACTTGGCTAAGAAACCCGTATTGTCTGACACCACCACACAACCCTTACCGCCGTCCTCTCCCAGAATAACCGTGGGGGTACTATCCCAAATCGCATTGCGCGATTCCGTGGCCGTCTTGTTCAGCTTTTCGCCCGAGGCACGCTGTCCCGTACCACCAAAGGAATCCTTGATCACCGTTTCGGCTTGGACGAGGGAAAGCGAAATAAAACTCCCGAAAAGGAGCCAAAATATGCGTTTATTCATATTAATCATATTCGTTAAAGCGGTCTTACAATTTTCATGAGGAAGGCCGAAACATCACAATATATGACCTACAAATGAGAGAAGTCAACCTCGAAGTCCTATTCGCATATCATAAACAGAATTCCAATACGCTCTTATAAAATCGAACTCAAAAGAGGCTCTTTGCATCCTCGTTAGTCTGTCCCTCGCTTGACATTTTCGCTCTCCAGGAAAGAGTGAAGTCATGTTGATCTATCTCGGCACCGGTGAACGTCGCTACGGAGAAAAGCCGGTTCCGCTGCACCGCCGCCGCGGCTGGGAATTTCAAGCCGTGCTCCAGGGCAGCATCAGTCTTTGCCTGCCCGATCAGACTCTTCCGCCCGAATCGTATCGTCTTTGGATCTTCCCCCCGGACCATCAACATGGTTGGGCCGGAGTCAAACGCCAACGGGCGCAAGTGGCTGTCTTTCATTTTCTTTCCGTGCCGGAACTCGTGCAACGAATTGTCGCGCCGAAAGGTCATCTTGAAATCAGTTTGAGCCGCACCACAGCCGCGCGACTGCGTCGTCTCTCCTCCCACGCCGAACTCTACTGGAATCGGCCGGCACCCGGCATGATGATTTGCTACGAACACATCCTCATGGAACTTAGCCTGCTCGTCTGCGAGGACAACAGCCACCGCACTCGACAAGCACAGGAGAATTCCGCACAGAAACGGGTCGATGCCGCGCTACAATGGTTCTCCACACGCATGGCAGAAAATCCCGGACTGCCCGAGATCGCCCGCGCCACGGGCAGTTCTCCCGCGCATTTGCGACGGCTTTTCCACGAAGTGCTCGATACCTCACCCAAACACATTCTCGACCAAATGCGTTTTCAGCGAGCCATGCAGCTCATGTCTGACGCCGGGATGAAACTCGAGACCATCAGCGAGCAATGCGGCTTCGGCAGTGCTAGCGCCTTCTCCCGCGCCTTCAAGGACAAGTTCGGCTGTTCACCCGAATCGTGGCGGCGCGTCCCCGGCCCGATTTCACCGTACTCCAAAGTTCAATAGCAACACCGCACGCCCCGGTACCTCCACCGTGCCACCCGGACCGCGTAACGATTCCGCCGGTCGCGTCACCACCTGCAGGGGCCGCGTGTCCACCGTGTTATGATCGTCCAGCGACACACTGGTCAGCAGACTCCCGAAGCGCAACGTGTACTTTACGGAAATTCCGGAATCCAACGAAAACGCTTTGCCGCGATTCACAATCACCAGCGTCAGTTGCTTCTCGTCGCGCACGGCAAAAACCGTGTGCAATGCCCTCTCTATCTCCGTCGTTTCCGAAGGCGTCTTCGGCACCACGATCTCCGACCGCACGACGGACTTTCCCTCGATCGAACCCAGCATCCGGAACAACTCGGCCATTCCCGTGCTGGATAATTTTCCGGTGCTCACATCCCGATAAAAAAGTCCCCACGGTCCGCTGCTGAAACAATGATACGTCGCCATCTCGACTTCGGGCCGGTTCATCCAGCGCCCCAGAAAATCCGCTGTGGACAAACATCCCTCCAGCGAGTGCGTCTGATACCACGACTTCTGCCACGATTCATCCCGCACCTTGGGCGTGACCGGCCAGCGCGCGTGCTCGGAAATGAAAAGCTTCAGCAGCCGCTCCGGCACCAAGCGCGCGCACTCGTCTCGCGCCTGATCAATCCAGCGTTCTACCAACTCCACGGTGTGCCCTTGGAATCCCCCCTCGCCCTGCAAACCCTGGGTGGAACCAAACGCCACGCCCTGATAATAAAAGTGCAGCGAAAAATAATCTACCTGCGCACCCAAGGCCCGCAACACCGCCTGATTCCAGCCCGGGTCGTAGGAGGACGATCCATGCAACGCAATCTTGGCCTTCGGGTCCGCTGTGCGAATCGCCGTGATCGCCGCGCGCGAGACGTCGATATATCGCTCCGCCGTCCAGACGTAACTCTTCTCGGGAATCTTCAACTCCATCTCGTTACCGAGTTCCCACACCGCGACGGGCACGGGTTCAGGCAAGCCCAACTGCACGCGACGTTTCGCCCACGCGGCTTCCTCGGGACGCGGGGAATTCACCCGGCCGGTCAGGAAATAGACGAGGTCCGCGATATCCTGCGGCGTATCCTTCAACAAGTTCACCACAAAAACAAATTGCGCCTTCGGATCTTCCTGCCGCACCCAGCGCACCCACTCCACCGGACCAAGCCGCACCGGTCGTTCGGGAAAGAATTTGTAGAGCTGTTGCGGCAACCGGTCTGCCATGGGGCCAATCGCCCATTTCCAGCGAAACTCCTGCGAGTCCGTCCCCGCCATCCGGTTCAACGGCAGCGGAAACCCTTTGCACAACTCGCTGATGTCCTCGCGATACTCGCCCGCGTCGTTCAGCACCACCCGCTGCGTCACGGTCCAGTCAAAATTCAACCCGAACATCCGGGGCGAAAACGGCTTGATCACCGTCTCTTCCTCGACCCGAATTCCCCAAGCGCTGGCCGGTACCGCTGACGTGGAGTCCAAGGGAGCGGCCCCCACCGCCCGGCTGGCAATCCATGACGCCAACAGTCCCGACAACCAAAGTGTTTTGCCGATCACAACAAAGTCATTTCCACTTAGGTCACCGCACACTTAATTCAACCACATCGAGCGCAGGCGCAGTCCCACAATCAGCACAAACCCCGAGAGGGTCAGAAGCACTACCGCTTTCGGCTCCGGCACCACCGACAGATTATCCACCGCGCTGATCGTCCCCGTCTGGTCGCGGAAGCCGTACCAGAGGGTGGAATCACTCGCGAGCTGACTGTTGACGAATGTACCGCTCACCGTTTGGATCAGCGTGGGAGTAGAGGTTCCGTCACTACCGAGATCCCACAACGAAATGGTGTAGCTGAACGTCTTCGACGCCGCATCGGTCAAAGCCAGCGTGCCGCTGAGCCGGTACCAGTCGGTGTTCACGTCGGGAATCGAGAAGGTCGAACCCAGATTGACATCGGTCGTGCTATTGTCGCGGTTGTTCAACTGCAGTTGATAGGTGTTTGCTGCGCCGGTCACGCCCTGCCCCACCACGCGAAATCCGATGTACCGGTTCGAACTGCTCGTGGTCACATTATTGTCAGCAAAGAATGCCACCTGAAACTGCGAGAAAACGCCCGTGGTTCCTTTTTTGTGGTAGTCCGTCGAAAAGGCGTAATTCGTTCCCGAAGTCAGATTGAAACTCGCCGCCGAGTAGATCGCAGTCACATCGGTGGCCGCTGGCGAAGCGATAAACGCCACGCCGCCGCTACCGCCCGCGCCCACTCCGGCCGTCTGCGCCAGGGAGGTCCCTTGCACCACAGGCGAGACTCCCGAGGACTGGGTGAAACTGCTCAGGTCGCCGCTGTTGAAATCAAGATTGATGACAGTCTGCGCGCAACTGGCTGCCATGGAGAGGACGAACAAACCCACTCCGGTCAAGGCAACCGAAAACAACTGACGGATGCGGCGGTGGAAACAGGGGATATCGGTCATGGTATTCATGGGTGATCTTTGGTTGCGATCACTCTATTTCGATTGCGGGGCAATAAAAGGGCTGCTAGATGCTACAAGTAGCACTGTATCTTATGAGCCCACGCATCACCGTCCGCGATGTCGCCGCTGCCGCCCGTGTTCATTTCACCACCGCTGCGCGCGCGTTGAAAAACGACCCCCGCATCAGCGCGGAAACCTGCACGCGGGTGAAGGAAGCCGCACGCCAACTCGGCTACATGCCGGACCCCATGATGTCCGCTTTTGCCGCGTACCGGCAAAAAGATCAGATCCCGAAATTCCGCGGCACGATCGCCTGGGTCACGAACTTCCCAAAACGCAACGACTGGCACAATCTCGCCTCGGATCGCTACTACGACGGCGCGGTACAGCAGGCAGCGGAGCTCGGTTATCAACTCGAAGAGTTCTGGCTGCATGAACCCAAAATGACTGCGAAGCGTGCCAGCCAGATTCTGTTCAGTCGCGGGATTCGCGGCCTCCTCCTCGCTCCCCAGCCTCACAATCGCGGTCATTTGAGCCTGCACTGGGAAGACTTCTCCGTCGTCAGTTTCGGCTACTCCATGGTGCGGCCGAAAGTGCATCTCGTCGCTCCCGCCCACTTTCGCGCCGTCGTCACCTGCTTCCGCCAATTGCGCGCGCTGGGTCACCGCAAGATCGGTTTCTACTGCGAACACAGCAAGGACGAGCGTAATGACCGGCTGTGGAGTTCCGCTTTTCTGTCCGAACGCGAGCTGCTGCCCGAGAGCCGGGAAATCCCTCTGCTCATGCCGAAAGTCTACGCCGCTCCCCCTCTTCTCCAGTGGTATCGCCGCTATCGTCCCACCGCCATCATCACCACCTATCAAGGCTCCGGTCCGCTAAAATGGCTGCGTGATGCCAAATGCCGCATCCCGCAGGAGGTCAGCATCGCGTTTCTCAACACCGAGCAAACCTCGCTCAACGTCGCCGGCATCAACGAGCAGTCCGCACAGATCGGCATTGCCGCGGTCAATCTGCTCGCCGGGATGCTTCAGCGTGGCGAACGCGGTCTGCCCGAGGCGCCGCTCCGCGTGCTCGTCGAGGGCGTCTGGGCCGATGCGCCGACGGTCCGCAGCCTGCAGGCGAGCGATTGAGGAGAGGTGAATAGATTTTGGAACAATGTTAAGTCAGCAGCATCTTAATATCGTGTGAAGATTGACACACCCCGGCGCTACGCGCCACCCCTCTTGATAGAGGGGATTCATGCTGGCGAGATTCACAGTTG